>Ga0255781_10001850_pt1 | contig 17094 bp, 12 predicted proteins | sample 101ome_21_FD_179979 | JGI IMG/M metagenome (GOLD analysis project Ga0255781, IMG submission 179979) | Coastal salt marsh microbial communities from the Groves Creek Marsh, Skidaway Island, Georgia - 101413BT metaG (version 2) | ecosystem: Environmental > Aquatic > Marine > Intertidal zone >... | reverse complement strand
AGTTGGACGACGAAGACGGACGACGACCCGGAAGGAAGGTGGAGCGCGCGGGCGACGACGACGACGACGGAAGGGATGCCGACGCGCGCGTCGTGGTCGACGACGGCGCTGACGACGGGTGGAGGCGAGCGGGGGTCGAACGGCGGCGGCGGCGGTGGTCCCGGGTCGGTCATCGACGCGAAGGAGCTGCGTTCGGTGGCTCGGTTGGCCAACGTTTCAGTCGCGACGACGCGAAGGGGTGAAGAGGCGATGTTGAGGGATGTCGATGGGATTTTGAGGTTTGTGAAGAGGTTGGATGCGGTGGATACTGACGGGGTACGACCGATGTGGACGACGAGGGAGGCGGCGGAGGAGGGCGGGGAGGGGTTGCGGATGCGATTCGACGCCTCGGCGCCGGGCGAACGAGAGCTCGCGAGCCTGGAGCGAGGACGGTTGATGGCGGAGGCCAAGTACGCGAATGGGGATCGGTACGTCGCGCCCAGAGGTGGGGTATCGGAGGAATGATTGGTGTATGCATATGTGATGGAAAGAATTGTACAACAACACGTCTTCTAACTGTAATTTATATCCGCGCCGCGGGCTAAAATGAGACGCGGCGCGCGTCACTCGTTCTCGCTTGATTACGCGAGCTTTTTTGCCGCCTCAGTCTTGGCTCGGCGTCTAATTTCTCGAGCGGTGACGTGGAATACCCCTCCAGATGCCGTCAAGAGCGCCGCGTTGAAGGCCAACGCGGCGGGAATCCCGCTGTGATCAGCGAGCGCCCCGAGCGCGAGCGGGCCGAGGAGTAATCCGACGTCTCCGCACGTTCTGTAAATGGCCAAGGCGCTTCCTCGGATACTCTTCGGTGAAATATCCGCGGCGTACGCGGCGGGCGCGGTTCCCATGAGGCTACCAGCGGCGGCCCACATGACGGAAGCAGCGGTGAACGCCATGGGATTGGTCGTCGTGCCCATAAAGGCAACCGACGCGGCGGAGGCGACGACGCACGGAGCGATGACCGCCTTGCGACCAAACTTATCCGTGATGGCTGCCGCCGGACCGAGACCGAGAAGACTCGTCACCGCCATGGCAGAAAATAAAGCCCCGAGAGACTCTGGGGTGAAACCGAAGGATTGATAGGCGAGAATCGGGAGTAGAGTGCCCCGTCCGCCGGCGCCCGAAAAGAAGAGCGCCGAATTGAGACCGCACACCGCCCAGAAATCTTTTGATTTCACCAATCTTCCCATCGCCGCGTCCTGATCCGTCGTCGTCGTCGTCGTCGTCGTCGTTGGGGCGCGGTCGAGCAGCTCGTACGTCTGACCGTCGCGATGGACGACCGGCTTGCCAGACTCGTCGAGCTCGAGGCACACCTTCGGGTCCTCGATGGGATGCCCGTCGCAATACCAATGCTTACTCGGAGAAAACTCCTTATTTTGATTCGACGACGGCCTCGTCTCGGTAACTTTTGCAAAGCTATACATGGATGCGAACGACGTCAGCGAAGCGACGGCGAGAAACGGCGATCGAATGCTCATCCCGTCCGCCCCGGCGATGGCTCCGCCGAGCGCCGGTCCCGCCGCCGCCCCGGCGAGCACCGCCGCCTGATTCGCCCCGAGTATCCTCGCCCGCGTTTTTGTCGTCGATAAATCTGCCAACATCGCCGTCGCCCCGCTCATGTACATCGAGCTTCCAACCCCGGCGACGGTTCGCGCCGCCACGAGCTCCCCGAGCCCGCCGCTCAGGTACGACCAAATCATGCCCGTCGTCGTCACCGCCGGTCCCATAATCATCAGCGGCCGTCTCCCGTACTTATCCGCGAACCACCCGCACGGAAGATTAAACACCAGCCGCCCCGCCGCGAACGCGGACATCACCGCTCCAATCTCAGTCGCGCTGGCGCCGAAATCCTGCGCGAGCATCGGCAGCACGGGGCTCGCGCACGAGTGACTCGTCATCAACACCGCCGACGTCAAGCACACGCTCGCCACCGCGCCGTGCTCTCGAAGCATCGCCGTCATCGACGACGACGCTCCGGACGTCGTCGCCGTTCCTGCGTCCCCAGCCGCCGCCGACGACGACGACGACGTCGCGTCAGCACGCGCGCTCCGTTTCCCATCTTCCTCAACCGCCGCATCGTCTTCACCCGTCTTCCTCGTCGTCGACGCGTCGACCCCGGCGGCGCACCGCGGACTCACCGACGTCGAAACGACGCGCGCGAGCGCTTCGGCGCATCGCCGACGCGTCGACGCGATCGACGACGACGACGACAACATCGGCGTGTCTCTGGCGCGTCCACGGGCGAGGGTGTGTACTTTTTGCGTTGATGGTTCGAGTGGATTTATTATGTGTAAACAGTATGGAGAATTTCCAAAAATGTAACATTCGTGACATCTAAACTGAACACTAAATCCTCAAAGACGCGCGCTCGGGCGCGTGTCGGCGCCGCTGGAACGATCGAAAACGCCGCGCGAACGAGAAAAAGAACGATCGGTCGATGATGCTCGACGGCGATCGCGTCGGCGCCGCGTCGGCGGCAGAAACGACGGATGTGCGAGACGATTTGGACGAACGAAGCGATGCAAACGAGGAGAGATCTGGTGCCGCCTCGGTGCCGCCGATCGGCGGGATGGAAAAGCCGACGACGGAAACGACGGCGCCGGTGACGCAAGAGAAACCAGATCGGAGGGTGGAGGTGGATGTCATGGATGCGCCGACGACGGCGAACGCGATGGATGTGGTGCTCCCGACGGCTGGGCGAGCGAAGAAGGGAGTGGCGTTTTTCGACATGGACCACACCATCATCGACGTAAACTCTTCGTGGTTGTGGGTGAAGAGCGAGATAAACTCTGGACGCGTGGGGTTTTCGTTGATAGGGACCGCGGTGTATTGGTTCGCGAGGTATGCGGCGGGATACGGGGACGGGGCGGAGACGGCGGGGAAGGATGCGGCGTCATTGTACAAGGGTGAGACGGAGTCTTCGCTGGCGGAGCGGATAAGAGATTTTTTTCGCATGGAGTTGGCGCATCGCACGCGACCGGGATTTCAGGCTGTGTTGGAGGCACACAAGGCAAACGATGAGCGTTGCGTGATGTGCACGTCGACGTGGCAACATCCAGCTGAGATTGGCGCTCAGATTTACGGATTGGAAACAGGCGAGTCCAACGTCGTCTCGAGCATCATGGGCGTCGACGAACACGGATTGATGGATGGTACGATCCAAGTCGTCGCATACGGTGATGGAAAATACGAAACCACAAAGAGATGGTGCGACCAGAACGGCATCGATCTCAAGGATTGCTACTTTTACACGGATTCTATGTCCGACGTCAAGTTGTTGGAGCACGTCGGGTATCCCGTGTGCGTCAATCCAGACTCGAGGTTGAGGAAACACGCCACCGAGCGCGGTTGGAAAATTGTAGACTGGGGCAAGTCTCAGCCCACGCTGAGTAAGCCTAGATACAACTATTGTCTCACGTGCAGCGCGTGATATTTGTATAGCCATGACTGAATAAATAATGCACACTAGAGCGGTAGCGGGCGTTTCGCTCGCGAGTCGAGTCCACGAATCGAGACGAATCGAATTGAAACTCACTCGCGATGGTCGGATCGTCTTTGCATGTTGTACTTTTGAAATAAAGAAATATGAGTGCGCCACTCGTACTGGAATGATTTTAACGTTTTACTCACAACAAGGCGTGATTTTCCTTCGATCACCAAAGGGCGTGCGATTTGAGATTCCTCGCCGTCGCATACCGCCGCTCCTCCGAGTTCCAGTCATACTGCCCCGCCGCCGGCGGTTCCGCCCGGGTCAAATCCGCGAGATCGCCCACGAACGACCCGTACTCTTCGTTCGGTGGTTTGTACCACTCCTCCATGTGTCTCGGCAAAGGATCCTTTCCATATTCAAAAAATCCACCGGCGCTCGCATCCTCCTCTTCGTACGCCGCCTCCTCCTCGGGCGCGAACGGCATGGAATATACCTCCACACTCGGCTCCTCCGCGTACGCATCCACAACCCTCGTTCCCGGACGCATCGTTTTAATCCTCATAACCTCATCCGCGTCCAACGCTTCCCCGACTTGTTCTCGCTTTACCCGAGCCGCGTCCGCCCCGTCGTCGCCCCAGTCGCAGCTCCAATCCTCTTCATCCAACATCGCGTCGCGTTCACTCTTTCTCCGCCCCGACCCGGGCGCTAAAACATCCGCTATGTGTGAATCGAGGTGTCCACACCGTCTCTTGTTCGCTCTCGCCTCTTCCCCGGGTCTCGGTGCCGGCGCGCGTCCGTTTCGAACCGCGTCCCAATACGCCAACACGGCTTCATCCTCTGCGCTTTGTCGCGTCGCTGTTCGACGCGCGAACGCGCTCGACGACGTCGGTTCGGACGCGTCCGGGGCGCTCGACGCGATGAATGGCGTCGGGTTTCGCGTCGAGCGCGGTCTCATCGCGCGTGCGCCGGATCGGTCGCGGTAGATTCGCGCGTGGATGACTGTGCGGGTGCACCGTAACGGCTTTTTCAACCTGCTGTGATTTTTGCGCTTACGCACGAGCGTCGGCAATCGCGTGCGCACCGAGACGCGTGGGAGCGACGTCGATGCGGTGAAAACACCGAAGGAATATTATTATCATTATTATTAACAACGTCAATCTCGTCCTAGTTTGTCGAGGGCGGCGACCATGTCGTCGTTGTGTTGTCTGGCGCGTCTCGCTTCGGCCAACTTGGTCCTCGCCGTCGCTTGCGACAATGCCAACGCGCGTTTGACATCCTCTAAACTCGACGATGCATCGATATCCATCGACGTCGACGTCGACGCGTTGACAGTTAAGGATGACGCATCGACCGCGGCGGACGCTTCCGGCGCCGGCGCCGGCGGAATCACCGCGCCGACTCGTAAAAATGTTTCCACCAAGTCACGTTTCCGCGTCTTTTCAATCTCTAAACTCGCCTCGATGTCCCTCGCGATCGATCGCGAGCGTTCCAGGCGCTCCCTCGCCTCATCCATCTGTGCGCGCGGTTCGATTGCGTTCGTCAGTCGGTCGGTCGAACGAGATCGAACTCGTCGGCGTCGTGACGACACCACAAGCACTTTTTCACTCATTCATTCACTCTTTCTTTCGTGAACGCCACCCTCGCTCATCGTCTTCGTCGCGTCGTCGCGCACGCACCGACATGTTCTCAAAACTCAACGCGTCTCCCTTTGCCGCAGCTTTCAACCGCGCAATCACCGCTCGTCGTTCGTCGTCGTCGTCGTCGTTCTTCATGTTCACTCTCTGGTTACACACCGACGACTGAGGTTGGTTCAGTTCGTTCACACGAGCGACGTCGTCGTCATACCCCGTCGCGCGAGCGCGCGGTGAAAAAAGACATGACGACGACGACGATGAAGACGACGATGCGACCGCGATGCGTGCGACGAGCGACGCCGACGACGACGACGAAGACGACGACGACGACGACGGAGAAGAAGACGATGGTTCAGCGTCCAGCGTGGCGTAACGGTCGACCGAATACCATCGCGTTCGCGTCTGCGAACGATTCGTGGAACGCAGCGATCGGAGAGGAAAAGTGCAGGGTGACGAAGAGCACGGATGAATCCGTGGTGTTGTTTGAGTTCGGTGTGGATCCGGTGCGGACGATGACGGAAGTTGAGGATGAGACGAAGAAGCGAGACGAAGAAGCGCGAGCCGACGATAGCGCGTTTGTCGAATCCGTCGTCAGTCTCACCGCAGAGCAAGCACAAGAAGAGGACGAGGAAAAAGTCGTCAAAGAAACCGCAGTACCGACCCAAACCAAGACGCCGCCGTTATCCAAGATGAAAAAAGCCGAACTCGTCGCTTTATGCGAAGAACTCGGCGTCGACTCCACCGGAACTGTTCCGGCGCTTCGCGGTCGACTCGGTCCCGTCCTTCGCGCTCGCGCCGAGTAAACACACGCTGCGACGTCGACATTGGTCCATGGTCTCGCGTTTTCAACAATCGCGAAAGCGTGGAAGAGCGAACGAACATTTGGTTTGAGTGAAGCGCTCGGACGCGCGTTGTAATACATACAACCTTCTGCCGCCAAAAAACCGACCCTCTCTCCAGTTTAGGAGATATGACTCGTGAAATATCCAAAGTTTTTGAAAGCACGTTTTTGATCTGATACCCCGCTCGTCTTCACTCACCGCCGCGCGACGAACGCGGAAGAACGCGGAAGAACGCGCTACATAAAATGACGGGTGGTATCGCGTCTTCGTCCTCGTCGGCGCGGGCGATGCACGTCAAGACGAGTGAACGTCATCGACAGCAGCAGAAGATGTCGACGATCAGTCGTACGATTCAACAAGATCGAAGATTATTATCATCTGTGCGCGCACAGCGACGACGCGCCAACACGGCGACGATGAAGGATGACGACGGATACGCAGCATCGTCGTCGTCACCCTCCTCCTCCTCGTCGTCGTCGTCGTCTCAAACAGAACGACGACCGAACGGAGGACGCGCGCGATCCTTCGTCGGGGCGTCGTTCTACGACGATCCGTACGATTCGCGAGGCGGAGGGTCGAGAGGTTTGCCGAGCGCGAGACAACTGGCAACGAACGTGAGAAACTTGTCCGGGCCGATGTCTGGGGCGGCAAGACGGGCGAAGAGCGCGATGCGACCGACGAATGGTGGTGGGGTGGCGACGGCGAACGGCGGCGGTAACAGACGGAGAAACCGAGCGGATGAAGTTATTGAGAGACGGAGGAAGATTGAGCGGGATATGCGTTCGCAAATGGTGGACGCCGAGGTGAAAAACTTGGTCAAGGAGCGGGCGCGTAAGGCGCTCGAGTGTGAACGCGTGAATTTGCGCGATGGTAGCGTCTTGTTCAAGTTTAAGACGGATAAAGTCACGGCGACGATTTCGCCCGCAGAGGAAGAAAAACTCGCGCAAGAGGTTGAGAAGAGACTCTGGGGCGATACCAAGACGAACGACAACGTCATCGCGAGGTGGTTTATGACGGTTCGATTCCTCGCTTCGACGTTGAGCGTGGAAAACGCCCTCGTGTACGTGGCTACCACGCCTCTTCGCGTCGCGTTTTGGTCCGTCGCGTATGTCTTGCGCGCAATTTTCTGGATCATCACCGGTCGAGGCGGCGTTCGTGCCCCACGACGCGCTAAGAATCAGTTGAAACAAATCAACACCGTCGTCACCACCGGGCCAGATCGCGGGTTCAACCCTTTTGGGTCGGTCAATCCGCGAAGAAACTGGCGAGCCGACTAGTACCAAATTTCGCGCGTTGTAACGAAAAACACATTTGTTCTTTTCACTCGCTCACTCTTGCACTCTCCTTTACGCGCTCCTCACACCTCGGACCGTCGTGCTAAACCCGAGAAATCCGTCGCGCGATCGACGTCCACGAATGCGTCGGCGCTGAGCGAGCCCCCGCGCCCCATCGCGCGCGCGTCGTCGTCGTCGTCGACGTCGAGAGACAAAGTCGTGTCTAAAAACGACGCAACGACATGTCCAACCGTCGAGATAAACCCGACGCGACGCGACGTTCGACGCGACGTAAACCGACGCTTCCGCGTCGAGGGGTTCCGAAAACCATCTCTGCGTCATCCGGTGGGACGATTGAGATTGTCAACGTGCGCGTGCGCGTGGGGGAGGAGGACGAAAGGCTCGACTGGGTGCGTCGAGCGCGAAGCGAAGCGAAAACAGACGACGACAAAGACGCGGACGATAATGGTGAGACGTCGTACGGCGTCGATGGGCTCGGGATCGTTCCTGGATTGTCGAGTCAACGAGGGAGTGGAGAACGCGATGGCGGCGACGGAGCAGAGGTACTGCACATGACGGAGACGACGGCGGATTCGGTGCAAGCGTTGCTCGCGCGACGCAGAGATATCGACGGTGTCGACGAACGCATGCCGACAGAGGAGAAGAGCGAGGTTGATTTGGCGAGGGAGAGACTCATGCGAGCGAATTTATCGGCGCCGATCGTTGAGGGTGAAGCTGTGGGATTGAGTCGAGCGGTTCCAGCGAGACGGATGACGGCGGCGGCGGCGACGGCGGCGGTGCTCGATGAAATCAGCGCGCAGGAACGACACAGTAATCGAGTGGCTTCGAAAGCGGCGCAGGCTTTAAGCGTTCGCGAGGAAGCAGAACGGACGTCACGGGCGAAACGGTTGCGAGAGGACCGTCTACGACGTCGCGTTTTGGAGAAGGGATTCGATGAGGAGTGGACCGAGCGAGCGATTGCGGCCAATCCAGAAATCGGAGAGACGAATAAAGAGGCGCTCGAAAGACTCGGTTCCGTTTTAGATTGGCTGTGTCTTCGCGTCCCGAAGGATGACATGCCGGATACTTTTGTGCGGTTGAGTGAGGCGTCGAAGAAGCAGGAGGAATCTAAAACGTCGCTCGTGGTAAAAGGTGCGAATGCGGTGAACGCAGCTTTGGTGAGCGACGCACCGGCTGAAGATCCGTACGTCTTGTTGCTTCAACGCGCCATGCTGGGACGATTGATGGCGATGGGATTTTCTAAGGCTGAGGCGCGCGAAACGCTCGAGTCTTCGGGATGGGTCGAAGAGGACGCCACGTTTGCGTTGCTGAAATCACTTCAACCAGAGGGAGTATCGCGACCGGAGAACGCCGAGGCGAGCGAGGCCGAGGCAGAACGCGGAGAAGAATCGATGGCTCTTGAGGCAATCTTGGACGAGAACTTTAAGATTGAGAGCGACGGAAAGATGTGGAGAGTTCGAGTGGAACTGGAAGAAGACGCGAACGGTGTTCAGTGGGAACCGTGCGAACTAGAAGTGCATTTTCCTCCGTCAAACGTGTATCCAGCTGAGGCGGCGCTCTTTGTCATTCGTCATGAAAAGCTTCCGGCGCAGGTTCGTCGATCCGTCATGGCGGCTGTGGCGTCGCAAGCGCAAGCGTACATCGGTGAACCAAGCGTGTACGCCATGGTGGTGTGGCTGCAAGAAAATATGCCAACCATTCTTGCCGAGCGAGGAATCGCCGATGATGAAGAACAGCCGGTGCAACCGAACGAAGAAGAGGAGGAAGAATTCGTCTTGACGGGGCGCGGCGCGCACATCAGACGAACTTACGAACGACTAGAGGCGGCACAGGCCGAGAAACACGCGCAAGAGGTTGAGAGACAAGAGCGCATAGAATATTTTAGAAGAATGATGGTGGAAGAGCACTCGCGCGCAGAGAGCGAGGAATTAATAAAAGAGCGGTCGAGAACGACGTCCGAATGCGACGCCTCTGACGCGCCGATTGACGCGGGAGATTCATCACTTGAGGCGAAGCTATCTCGATGGGAGCGAGAGCATGAAAAACGTCTCGAAGCGATAAAGGCGAGGGCTGCGAAACCCAAAAAGAAGGTGGTGCCAAATGTCGGCAAGGCGAAGAATCTGACGTCGGCATCAGACGCAAAACCGTCGAAAGGCAAGGGTGGTTGGCTCGCCAATCAAGTTAAAAAGGCCGGGTTGGATCAACAACCTATGATTGATGCCACAGATCATGAGGACGTGTTAGCCACTGCAAGTGCGAATGTCTTAGCGGGCATGTCGAACATTCGACCTGAAAAGCACACCGCGGAGCAGCGAGCTAGAATAAGCAAAAATTTGCTCGACGCCGAATTGGCTAAGGCGCAATCGTCAGAGTGGAGGAAAATGCAAGAAAATCGCGCCAAGTTGCCAGCGCATGATCTGAAGGACACGGTTCTACAAGCGATCGAGAACTCAAGCGCAGCCGTCGTGAGCGGCGCCACCGGCTGCGGTAAAACGACGCAGGTGCCGCAATTCATATTCGAAGAGGCTATAAAAGCCGGAAAAGGAGGAGAGACTAGCGTAATCATCACCCAACCGAGGCGGTTGTCCGCCATAGCTGTTGCAGAGCGCGTGGCGAACGAACGATGCGAACGAATAGGCGATACCGTCGGTTACAGTATTCGCTTGGAAAGCAGGCAGAGCGAAAAGACTCGAATGTTGTTTTGCACGACGGGCATCTTGCTTCGCCGATTACAAACTGATCCAAATCTCACGGGCGTCTCCCACGTGGTCGTGGACGAGGTCCACGAGAGAGATCTTTTGAGTGACTTTTTGCTCGTCATCCTGCGATCTTTGGCTGCGCGCAGGAAGGATTTCCATCTCGTCGCAATGTCGGCGACGGTGAACGCAGATTTGTTCAAGAATTATTTTGAGTCGCATCTTCAAACGGAATGTCCCGTCGTCGAGATTCCCGGTCGAACGTTCCCCGTGAGTGAATACAGACTCGAGGACGCGATCGAGGCTACTGGATACGTGTGTGAACCCGACGGTGAGTTTGCTCTCGGTGTAGAGCAAAGCCGGTCTGGGAGAGTCTTTAAAATGGGAGGGGGAGGAGGGGCGAGAGGCGCGGCGCTTCGAGAAGCGGTTGAGGAGTCGTTCGAGCACTCAGCGATGAGCGAAGTTCTTCAAGAGACGAGAGATATGTATCCAGAGTATAGTGAGACGACGTGGAAAAGCCTTCAGACGATTGATGAGGAGAAGATTAATTACGAGCTGATGGAGCTCTTAGTCGCGCTCATCGCAGATGAGTACGAAGACGGCGCCATTTTGATCTTCTTACCAGGTATGGCTGAGATTCGCACTCTGCACGACCGTCTCAGGGCAAACCTGAAGGATGCCGAATCCAGATTCCTTCTCATACCGTTGCACTCAACCTTGAGCTCTGAGGAACAAAAGCTCACGTTCAACCGACCTCCGCCAGGAGTGCGCAAAGTTGTCATGGCAACAAACATTGCGGAGACGTCCATCACCATTGATGACGTCGTTTTCGTCATTGATAGCGGACGCGTTCGCGAGACCCAGTACGATCCGGTGACGCGCATGTCTGCATTAGTGACTGCGTGGTGTAGCAAGGCGAGCAGTCGACAGCGCAGGGGTCGCGCAGGGCGCGTGCGTGAAGGATATTGTTTCCACATGTACAGCTCAAAAACGGAGGCCACAGTGCTGGACGATTTTACCACGCCAGAAATCATGCGGACGCCACTCGACGCGCTATGCTTGCAGATTAAGATTCTCGGTCTCGGTGACATTCGTTCCTTCTTGTCGAAAGCCATCGAGCCGCCTCCCGAGGATGCGATTGCCGCGGCATTGAAGTCTTTACACGAATTGGACGCCGTAGACGCAAAGGATGAGCTCACTGCGCTCGGCCATCACCTCGCAGAGTTACCCGTCGATGCAAGACTGGGTAAGATGATGCTTTACGGTGCCATGTTCTCTTGTTTGGATCCGATTCTCACCATTGCCGCTGGAGTTGGTTTTAGATCTCCCTTTTTAGCGCCCATGGACAAACGAGACGAAGCTGACGCAGCGAAGAGGAAAATCGCCGCCGAATCGAGCGACCATCTCACACTGGTCAGAGCTTACGCTGGTTGGGTGCAAGCGCGATCGAAAGGTCGTGGGTTCGAGCGAGATTATCTGTCAAAGCTTTTCCTTTCCGGGCAAACTTTGAAGCAAATATCGGAGATGAGACAACAGTACACCGAGCTACTGGATCAAATTGGATTTTTGCGCTCGGGAGCGGGCGCGCTCGGTGATGTGAAGCCGCTTGTCGGCACGAAGATTTCTTCTTTGAAAACCAAGAACGGAAAGAGAAGTAAACTCGAGCTCGCACTCGCGGAAGCGAGCGTGAATGCTGGAAACGAGTCTCTCGTTCGCGCTGTCATCTGCGCCGGTTTGTATCCAAACGTCGCGACGGCGAGCGCTACGGCGCCCGTCGACGACAGTCGCGCCCGGTCCCGATACCCGACGAGCTCCGTTTCAGTGCGCACGAAACACGATACCGATGTGCACTTGCATCCAACGTCGGTGTGCTACGGTCTCTCAAAGTTGGATGCGCGTTTCCTGCTTTATCACGAAAAAGTGAGAACGACCAAGGTGTACATTCGAGACGCCACCGCGGTGGGCTCTTACCCGTTATTACTCTTTGGAGGTAAAATCAAAATCAATCACGAGCGATCCAGCGCCACGTGCGACGGTTGGATTCATTTCCGCGCCGCCCCTCGTGTCGCGGTGCTCTTCAAGCACTTGCGAGCCGAATTGGACGCGCTCCTCATGGAAAAAATAGCGAGTCCATCCATGGACATTTCGCATCGCCAAGACGTCGTGCGAGCCATCGTGGAAGTCCTGCACAGCGAATCTGCCGCCACCATCGAGCGTGGTACGCTTTTGGAAACGAACGCGAAACAATAGGAAACAAAGGCGTCGTTATTCAGAGATTTCCATCGAACCAACCAACCAACCAACCAACCAACCCTCACTTCGCCACCCGCACGAAGCGTCTGAGAATGCTCCGTCGCGCCGCCGCGGCGGCGATGTCCGCAAGTTCGCGACGCGTGGAATCGACCCGCTCGCTCGCTCTCGCGCGCGCACGCTCGACGGACGCGCCAAAGGACGGGAATGCTGACGCCGAACAGAAACGCGCTCAAGCCGAGGCTGAAGCGGCGCGTAAAGTCCATGCCGGTTCCTCCCCGCTCTTCTACTGGACCGAAGTGGACGTTTCGAACGCGGACAGACACATTCCGCGTTGGCAAAACGCCCTCTTCGTCGGCGTCATCGCGGTAACCTTTGCGTGGTTTGGTAACAAAATGTACTCGAGCGAGTCGGAGCGCAGACGTCGCGCGGAAGACACGAGGAGCGAGATGGAAAGAAAAGCGCGCGCCGCCGTGCGTTCAGCTTCGAGTAACAACGAGGGTGGAATGCGGGACGTGCGTTTCGCGGACGAGGAGGATGCGTTCGAGGGGTTGACGCCGGCTGAAATAGAAGCGTTGGTGGAGAGCGAACGAAGCGCGAGCGCGAGCGACAATTTTTAAAGCGAGCAAAGGCGAGACCACGCTCGTTCATTCGTTCGATAGATTTATTAGTGTATTTCATAATGTAAATTTCCCGTAGACATTCAACGCGCCCATCTTCGCCGAACGCGAACGCTGCATATCTTTTCCATTCCGTCCAGTCGCGACGGACAGTTGTGGATATCACGACGCTCCCCGCTCCCCACTGACCGACTCGTTTGGATCACCACCGCTTCCGATGTCCTCCCTCGCCGCTCGTCAGAACATCACCGCTCGCACCATCGTCGTCTCGCGTCGCGACGCGCAAGCGTCGAGAGCGCTGAGACGCGCCGCAACCGTCGTCGTCAGAGCGGGCGTGACTGATCCCGCGACAAAGGTCACCTTTCCGGATAGCGCGGATGGACTCACGTGCGTCGGCGCCGGTTGCCGCGTCAAACGCGTCGCCATCATCGATATCAAGGTATACGCGATGGCGTGCTACGTCGACGCGGACGGGGCGAGAGCGAACAAGTCGGTGGGACTCGCGGGAGGGGATTACGCGAGGATGTTGTCCATTCAACTCGCGCGAGACGTGGACGGACCGACGTTTTATGGGGCGTTGGATGAAGCGTTGAACCCGCGAATTAAGGAATTGGCGACGAATTTGGCGACGGCAGAAGATGAAGATGGTAACTTTATGGCTTCGGTGGCGGAAGCGGCGGAAAAAGAGGAGGAGAAGGCGTTGGATGAGTTGGATGATATGCGTCGCGTGTTCGGCGGTATGAACTTGAAGCAAGGGACAAAGATGACGATTTCGTGGACCCCGAAGGAGAGTGTCAAGGCGTCCATCGATGTGAGCGGGGCGGAGAAGTTGAATTTCGAATCTGATGTCTTGGCTAAGGCGCTGCTCGATACTTACTTTGGTTCCCAACCGGTGTCTCCCGCGGCTTTGCAAGCGTTCGAGAAAGGTTTCGCGGCGCTTTGATTTCTAGAATTTGAACCTACCGTACATGTATTGATCAATGCCTATCACTTTTGCGCTAACAATGCGGCGAGCATTTTACTCACATCCTTTGGGTTTGCTCTACCGCTTGTGCGTTTCATGACTTCGCCCACGAGCGCGCCCATGAGTTTCGTCTTGCCTCGGCGATACAGCGCCGCCTCCTCTGGTTTGTCCGCGACTACTAGCTCGCAAACGCGCTGAAGCTCTGTATCGTCGGAAATCTGCCCACCTCCGCATACAGCCTCGATGATTTCCGACAATGAGCGTTCATCGCCATTCATCAGCGATTCTAAGACTTGCTTTGCCATGCGACCGCTGAGATCGTTGTTGGCCACCTTGCCAAGAAGTTGACCGATGCGCATCGCCGAAGCGGCTCGAGGCAATGTGGAGAGCGGTTCTTTGAACGAAGCACCGCCATCCTTTCTCGCAGCTCCGATGATTTCGTTTGCGATAAAGTTGGCGACGTCTTTCGGCTGCGCGCCACCGCAATGCTCCATCGCGGTGTCGTAATACTTCAACGAGGATGGGAATGCGAAAATGATGCTCGCCGTGGCAGGCGAAATGCCGTCTTTAACGAGTCTCTCAAAAGCTTCAGTCGGAAGCTCGGGCATGCGCTCCAAGATGGCTTCAATATCCGCCGCGGTCAATACGAGCGGGGGAAGATCTGGTTCTGGCGTGAAGCGATAATCGAGCAAGCTTTCTTTGCTTCTGAGCACGACAGTCTTCCCCGAGCTTGCGTCAAACGTCCGCGTCTCGCGTTCCACTTTTCCACCCTCGGACAAAATCTTCACGTGTCTGTCGGCTTCATACTTGACAGCCCGAACGATGCTTCGCGTACTGTTGAGGTTTTTCACCTCAACGCGTTCGCCAAAGACGCCAGCGGCAGCCTCCTCTGGCGTGCGCACGCTCACGTTCACGTCGCATCGCAAAGAACCCTCCTCCATGTTCGCATCACTCACGCGCAAATACCGCAACAATCTCTGCAACGTCTCAACCACCGCCGCCGCGTGTTCCCCACTCGTCATATCCGGCGCGCTCACAATCTCAACCAGCGCCTGACCGGCGCGATTGAGATCCACCAACGTTCCTCCTTCATCCTCGGTCGCCGTCGACGCCGAACTCTTGCCGGTATCCATCTCAATCTGCACCCGTTCAATCCCAAATGTTCGCTTCGTCGGAATCGCCGCGGTCGTCCCAACGTACTCCACCACCCCTCCACGCACGATCGGCTCTCTCTGTTGCGTGATTTGATACCCGTGCGGCAAGTCGGCGTAAAAGTAGTGCTTCCTGTCAAAGCTCGACTTCAACTGCACCTCTCCTTTCAACGCCAACCCAAGCTTTACCGCGAGCGCCACCGCCCCGGCGTTCAGCGTCGGCAGCGTTCCAGGTAACGCTGCATCGAACGCCGCGACGCGCGTGTTCGGCTCACCGCCGTACGCGCTCGCGGCGCCGCTAAACAGTTTGCTTCTCGTGGCTAAACGCGTGTGGACTTCAACGCCTACAACGGTTTCGTACGACGCTTTCGACGACGACGACGACAAAGACGCTTCCGACGAAGACGCGCGACGAGCGGATAGGCACGCGAGAGGATCGACGATGCCTCGCGTCGACACGAAGAGCGAGCGAGAGAGACTCCGACGACACGCACGCGCGGACATGTCGCAGTGGGCCGGCAAGCGAGGCGCAGTCTGAAGGAGAGTTGTCTGAGGTTTTTGAGATTACATCACTCGCGGTGCGCGCGTTCGATTGCACACCTAGGCATCGATAGAAATGGCACCAGTCGCCTCGTCGACGCTCGTCGCGTACGTCGCGATGGATTTCGGTTCGCCGCAGTACGACTTGCCGACGACTGGAAGTTCCGGGAGCGAAGGACACCACTCGCCCTTTGGCGCTCCAGTCTTCAAATCGAAAGCGCTCTGATGCGCCGGGCACACAATCGTGGCGTCATCATTCACTTTCGCGCTCAATAACGGCGTCTTACCTTGCAAAGACAACCCGAGGTGCGGGCACTTGTTGCTCACCGCGTACACGTCGCCCATAAACTCTTGGATGAGCACCTTGCCCACCGAATCGAGTTCAACCACGACGCGCTTCTTCTCCGCCGCTTGCAAATCCTTGAGCGTCACTCCAGTCGTACGCATCGCGCACGTCGTCGTCGTCATCCCGCGTCGGACCGGCGCCACGCGCTGGTGCGTCGTGGTCAGAGTCGTTGTCGTCTTGCTGATGGAAAACATGATTGAATGATTAATCGATTGCGAGTTGGAAACGGTGTTGTTTCAACGTCCGTCTGTCCGTCGGTTACTATATATATATGTAGAGAGAGAGACTCTCGCGCTCGCTGCGATGCGATGTGTCACCACCCGCGCGTCGTTGTGACGAACACCGCTCGAACCACCCAAGAATCGATCGGGTCGGTCGCGCCCCACGAAGGGGGTTCAGGCCAATTCTGACGAGTAATAACTCGTGAATATGGATTTGACAGAGTCAACAGAAGTTGGAGAAAGACACTACGTCGGGACGACAACATTACTTCGCGCGCGTTCGGTACGCGCTCGAGGAGCGGGAGCGCGCGTTTGAATACTAGGCGCGACCTTCGTCGTCATCGTGTCATCGTCCCTCGCTCGTTCGTTTGAATCACGAAACGGAAATCCATTCCCAACTCCGATTCGAGAGCAAAGCCAAGCTGTCAGTTGCGTTTTTTTGAATTTGGATTTGAGTCATGAAGATGACGTCGCTGAACGTCGGTAAAGCGACGACGCGTGTGTGCAAGGCTACGACGACGGAAAATGGACGACGCGGTGTGCGACCGGTGATTCGTCGTCGCATGCGCGTGCGTCGCATGTCGACGCCATCGAGCGAAGCGTCGAGCGAGGAAGAGGAGACGTCTTCAGCGTTGAGACGCGCGGCGGCTCGAAGCGCCGTGATTGATACCGTCGCGCCGAGGGATGTAATGGATTCGATCTCGGTTCCCGCGGAATTGGTGCAAGTGCGAGCGTACGTTCGCTGGGAGGAGGCAGGAATGCCGAGCGATACGACGCCGGAGTGGCAGCAAAACGAATACGATGAGGCGCTGTTGGATTTGAAAATCGAACTCTTGTCGGGAAAGACAATCAATGAGATTCGTGCGAGGTACAAGATGGAGCCGGTTGAAGGGGGTGATGAGGCTATTTATAGCGCGGATGCGGATTTGGCGAGAAGGATCGAGGCAGCGGAGGCTTTGTTGATAGAGACGAGCTTGGATGAGCATGAGGAGGCGCAAGAGAGAGACGAAGCCGTCGCCTTTGTGGAAACCGTCGTCGTCTCTGCTCCAGATTCGGGCGTGGAAGAGGA
>Ga0255781_10001848_pt1 | contig 17100 bp, 10 predicted proteins | sample 101ome_21_FD_179979 | JGI IMG/M metagenome (GOLD analysis project Ga0255781, IMG submission 179979) | Coastal salt marsh microbial communities from the Groves Creek Marsh, Skidaway Island, Georgia - 101413BT metaG (version 2) | ecosystem: Environmental > Aquatic > Marine > Intertidal zone >... | reverse complement strand
CACGGGCGACGCCATCACGTCGCGACACTGCGGACACAAGAGCGACGCGTGCGGGTACCCGACGAACACCGTCGGCGCGTGTTCCAACGCCGATTCCTCCTCGACGTCGTCGTCGTCCTCGTCGTCTTCGTCGTGCGTCCGGTCGTTAACCATCGACCCATCTCGCGCGCGTCCGTCGTCTCCGAACGCCCCGCGCGCGCGCGACTCGCTCGACGACGCGAGACGCGCGTTCACGGACGTCCCACCACCGCGTCTCGCGCGTCTCTCCGCGCGCGACGTCCAGGCCGCCGCGCGATTGGTCGACACCCACAAATCCGTGCCGTTCCCGCGCTCGTCGCGAAGACGCGCGAGTCCACCCATCGCGCGCGTCGCTCACGCGCAGAAAAAACGCGCGATGCGCGACGACGACGACGACGAACGTCGCGCGCGCACTCACGCGCGACGTCGACGTCGTCGGCGCCCGCGGTCGACGTCCGATGGCGTCCGAGAGGGACACGCCACGAGTCCTGACCCGTCGCGTGGAAACACGACGCCACCAGTGTGATCACAGCGCGCGCGCCCGCGCGCGACGCCGCGCCGACGTCGACGCGACACCGCGCGACGGTCGCGCGCGGGGGCGATCGACGACACGAAAAACGCTCGAACCCATCGCGCGGTCCGTCGTCGTCCTCACCGCCGTCAACGAACGCCGTCGACTCGATCTCGCACGCGCGCGAGAAAACCAAACCCTCCGCGCATTCGCACGCGCATTCGCGCATTTACCCGATCGTTCGCGCGCGCGACGACGACGCTCGACGCGCGTTCGACGTCATGTCGCTCACGAGCGATGCGATGAATTATCTCGTGTACAGATATCTCCTCGAGAGCGGGTTCACGCACAGCGCGTTCGCCTTCGGACACGAATCGCGCGTCGACGGTGGACACGCGCCGAATGGGACGATCCCGCCGGGGGCGTTGATTTCATTCGTGCAAAAGGGGTTGCAATACTGCGAGCTCGAGGCGAATTTGAACGAGGTGCGATGCGTGCGCGATGTGCGCGCGATGTGCGCGCGTCGATCGATGGATGGGAGGCGCGCGAGGGAGGGACGCGCGGCGAGCGCGAGGTCGGGGGGCGGGAGAGGCGTCGATCGCGGGACGGGGCGGGGCGATTGCGGGACGCGGGACGCGCGAGACTGACGAATGTGACGGTGTGTGTGCGCGCGCGCGTAGGACGGGACGGATGTGGATGCCGATTTTAGCGTGTTGAGTGCGAGAGATTTGCTCTCGCGAAGCGTGGATGAGCTGAAGGAGCTCGTGGCGCGGCGGAGAAACATGACGGAGGAGGAGCGCAAGGCGCTGCGCGAGGAGACGGAGAAGGAAATGCGCGCCAAGGCTGAAGCGAACGGAATCAAGGTTGAAAATGATGTCGAGAAAGAGATCAATGCTGAGGATGTGACCAACTTAGATGGACACACGAGCGAAGTTTTTATTTGCGCGTGGAACCCGGCGAAGGAGATGCTCGCCAGCGGGAGCGGCGATAGCACGGCGCGCGTCTGGGCCGTGCCCGCGGGTCCGTCTGGACGCGATGCGCAAGCTAAACTCGCCAGGCCGAAGGTGCTCGAGCACAAGAGTGAGGGCGACGATGGGGCTGAAGCGATGGAAACGGGTGAAGAGAATAAAAACGGAGAAGTGGCGGCGAGAGGTAAACAGAAGGACGTCACGACGCTTGATTGGAACGCCGACGGTACGATGCTCGCGACGGGTTCGTACGACGGTCACGCGCGCATCTGGGATACGAACGGTAAGCTCGTGATGACGCTGAAGCAACACAAGGGCCCGATTTTCTCTCTCAAGTGGAACAAGACGGGTGATAGCTTGCTCAGCGGTTCCGTGGACAAGACGGCCATCGTGTGGGACGTCAAGACTGGCAAAATGAAGCAGCAATTCGCCTTCCACTCCGCGCCGACGCTCGACGTCGACTGGAGAAGCGCGGACTCCTTCGCCACGTCTTCTATGGATCACTCCATCTACGTGTGCAAGCTCGGCGACGACAAGCCGGTGAAGGCTTTCAAGGGGCACACCGACGAAGTCAACGCCATCAAGTGGGATCCGAGCGGAACCCTCCTCGCCTCGTGCTCCGACGACTTCACCGCAAAGGTCTGGAACTTGAAGAAAGACACGTGCGTGCACAGCTTCAACGATCACGAGAAGGAGATTTACACCATCAAGTGGAGTCCGACCGGTCCAGGTTCCGACAATCCCGACCTTCCGCTCATCCTCGCCACGGCGTCCTACGACGCCACCATCAAGCTGTGGGACGTGGATTCCGGCAAGTGTCTGCACACGCTCGAGGGCCACACCGATCCGGTGTACTCCGTCGCTTTTAGTCCCGACGGTAAGTACCTCGCCAGTGGTTCTTTCGACAAGCACCTTCACATTTGGAACGTCATGGATGGACGTTTGATGCGCACGTACAAGGGTGAGGGCGGAATCTTCGAGGTTTGCTGGAACAAGGACGGTAGCAAAGTCGCCGCGTGTTTCTCGAACAACAGGGTCTCCGTGATCGACTTCAATTAGGCTTTGTTAATGCGATGCGATTCATTTCGTTCATTCATCCTTTCGTTCTTTCGTTCGACGTGCTATGTACTCGTGGTGTGTTATTTCTAAAATGCGTCGTCACGGCCTCGGCGTCGCGTATGCGTCCCAAAGAGCGCGCGCCTCGTCTAACGTCTCTTGCGGCACCGCGCACGCATCCTTGATGAACGCGATCTTCGCGTCGTCCCCGTTCCAATCGTTAAAACGCTCGCGCAAGATGTGACCGGTCGTCTTCGTTCGTCGCGCGGAATCGCGCAAGTGTTGCGAGACGAAGACGGCCCACTCGCAGCACGCGCGCTCGCGCATGCCCAGGAGCTGCGTCGCGAACGCCACCGTGATCTCATCCGCCAACGCGTCCATGCCGTCGCCGTCGATGGCACCGATCGCGTTCATCATCGTGAATAAGTGCCACGCTAACGAGGCGTTTAAGACGTCGTCAGAGTACGTGAGCGGATGAAACGCGACGCGCGCCTCCTCGACGCTCGGCGACGCGTCCTCGCCCTCCGTCGTCGCGGCGAGGGCGAGAATGTTAAACGCGACATCGCGCAGGTGCGTCGCTTGGTTGTTTTCGAGCGTATCGTAACTCGCGATCGGCGGCGACGGATTCGCCGCGCGCTGTCTCGCGACGGCGTCGAGATAGCGTTGCACCACGTCTCGCAGCGGCGCCGTCGGCCCGGCGGCGAGCCACATGTGTAACCCTAAATTCTGATACCATCCCATGCCGTCGTCGTCGCGTTCGACCTCTCCGGCGAGAAGCTTGAACGCCGCTTCACTGTGTTCGTCGATATACTTGCCCACCGATCCCGTGCGCCAGCGGGTGAGCTGTTGTTTCGCGTAAAAGGCGACATTTTTACTCGAACCGATTTGCGCCAGACACGTCGCCAAACGAGGATCGCCGTGCGCCGCCGCCGCACGCGTCGCGCTCACAGTTCGACCACCTGCGACGTGCGTCAACGCAGCGTTTCGACCTCGCAAATCTTCCTCTCTCGGCTCGACGCGCGCCACCTGTTCGCGCAACCACGCGCTCACGCCCGCGCGACGACGATGCACCTCCGCCGCCGTCCCGCGCGCCGCCCCGCCTTTGTCCTCCGCGAACAACTCGCTCACGAGCGCCCACGCGCTCACCTCCGCCGCCGCGCGCTCTCTTGCATCACCGTCTCCCTCTGCATCGTTCGCCAACGTCTCCACGACCGCCTCCAAGTGTCGCAAACACGCCGCCGCGACGCCGTGCGGTTTCCCCGCCGTCGACTCTCGCGAACACGTCTGACGAAGTCCACCCTCCGCTCGCACCACCGCCTGCTCCAACGACACCCGCAGCGCCCCGAGCAGTACATCCAGACTCGCCTTGGACCGCACGCATCCCGTGACCACGCGTCCACCTTCCCCCGCCGGCACCGCGAACGTCCCCGTCGGCGCGAAACTCGCGCCTCGCGTCCCCGCCGACGCCGCGTACGCATCCACCGCCCCCGACGTCGTCTCCAGCGTCACCGGCGCGTTCGCGCGCGTCAACGTGCTCGAAGACATTCTCGCGCGCATCGCCACCTCGACCGCGGCGCGATACGGCGGCGCGCGCGGTCGAGGCGGGACGATTTCGGCATCCTCTTCGTTTGAATCCATCCGCGCGTCGGCGGTCGTGTCGCCGTCGACGGATAAGAAGGCGCCGAACGCGTCGGCGCGGTCGCGGCGCATCGCGCGAAGGGTGTCTTCGTGCGCGCGAAGGGCGTCCGCGGCGGCGGCGGTGAGCCCGTCGTCGTCCCCGTCGTCGTCGTCATCGGACGCGCGCTCGGTGTCCTCGAGCATGTCCTCGGCGGTGTCGTCGCCGTCGACGAGGGACGACTTGACGCGCCGACGCGCGACGCCGACGCCGAGCGGCGTGTCGTCGTCGACGTCGGTGTCGTCGCTGTCGGAATCGAGGAGACCGACGCGGGTGGCCATGATGGATGGTTGACGCGACGCGCCGCGGTGTGCGGCGGCGACGCGCGTGACGGGCGAGAGACGCTCGCGGAATGGGGACGCGAAGACGTTGGATGGCTCGCATGTTTTTCGTTATGAATGATGATGATACATGGACGCGACGGCGACGCGAGGCGGGAGATCAGGGCGCGATGGTGTCCAGAGCCATGAAGGTGTCGACCCACGACGTGTCGAACACCGTCGGTTCGGTGGCGTCGCGAATGGGGGGCACGCCGCGTCCTTTGTAGGCGGAACGCGTGAGCTTTTCAACCTCTGCCGGTGGCCGACGCGTGGCCAGGGTGTCCCAATCGATGTCGCGCAATAGGGCGGATTGTTTGACCGCTTTCGCGGTGTGCAGACGCTCTTCGGGATCGACGACGAGCAAGTCTCGCGCCAACGCCGTCGCTCGGGGATCGGCGCCCTCGCGGAACGTGTCCTTGAGGTTGCACGCACAAATCGCTTCGTACGTCTGATGCGCGACGCTCATGCCGAACGGCGGCGTTCCTCGTAAGAGGTGCGCGATGAAGGTGCCGAGAGAGAACCAGTCCGCGCGCTCGTCGTGACCGGTGCTTCGCACGACTTCGGGAGCCATGTACGCGGCGACGCCGCAAACCGTGTACGTTCGACCGGGTGCCGAATCGTTCACGTCGAGGTGTTTGGCGAAACGGAAATCAGTCAAACGCAGCACGCCGTGCTCGTCGATCGGCATCGTCTCGGGATCCATGCCTCTGAATATGACGTCCATGGAGTGCAGGTACTCGAGGACGAGCGTCAGCGCTGCGACGTAGTATCGTACGACTTCGACTTTCGATCCGCCGCCGCACGCGATCACGGCTTCAAGCGCGCACCTGGGCACGAACGGGTACGGAATTGAAATGAAACTGGCATCCTTGGAGGGTATGGACGGCGTCGGGATGAATTCCGGACAATCCCGCGAGCTCGTGAGCTTGGTGATGATGGCGCGCTCACGGAGAACACCGTCCACGCGCGACAGCGATTCGGCTCTCGCGAGCGATATTTGCACCGTGGCCTCCTTCAGAGCGCCCTTCATCTCGCGCATGTGTCCCAAGAGTGTCATGTACAACGCCTCTCGAGACGCCCTGTCGTCGTCGCCGAAACTCAACCGACGCTCGTGCGGTTCTGACGCGCGAGAGGCCGAAGATGCGGACATGACGGGTGATCCCGAGCGATCGAAACTCGCACTCGCCGTTCTCGAGATGCCCGCTAGACCGGTTATCGCCGTTACATCGGCCAAACTCACGCGCCAAACTTGTACGTCGTCGTCGATTGCTTTAATGTTCGTCGCGCACGGCGTGCCGCCTGCGGACAAAAGCGCGCGTTCGCCGAAGTGTTGACCCTTTCGCAACTTGAGTACGATCCTCGGTTGTTCGCTCTCGTCGCGCGCGTTCGCGCGCACCGTGCACGCCACGTTACCGGTGCTGATCACGTGCAGCGCCTTGAGAAGCTGCCCTTGACGCGCGATGAGTTCGTCTCTTCGCACTCTGATGAGCGTCTTGCCTCGGTTATCCACGACTTTGCTCGCTAGTCTTCTCAAATCGCTCAGACTCACAGTTTTCAGAGCGTCGACGTCCCTCAATGCGCGTGTTAATTCGTTGACGTTCGATTCTGAGACGTCGCGCACGATGCGAGCGTACGACGTGAAGTCGAGCACCCAGAGACTTCCGTCCTCTTCCGCCGTGACCGTCTCGTGCGGCATCTGCGCGTGCGCCATGCACTGTTCGTTGAAACACATGCGATCACCGCCCTTACCGTACGATCGCATCTTGACGGCCTCTTTCGTCTCCACCTCTGATTTACTATCGCCCTCGTTCTCCACCCACTTGACGTTATCGCGGCCCATCAGAGTCCCGCTCTCGACCACGTAAAAGGCGCGTAGAGAGTGTCTATCGTTTTGAGTGACGACGACATCTCCTTTGTACACTCGCTTCTTGTACATCGCGTTCATGATATCGTCGAGCACGGCGCCTGGCGCACCGCTAAACAAAAAGGACGTCTTGAGCACCGCGCGCACCGACGCCTTATGCCCCGAGCTCGATATGCATAGATCACCCATCTGTTGCTCCAAAGAACCCGTCTCTTTGAGAGACAAATCGGACGGTAATCCGTACGGATGTACGACGCGATAACTTCGTCTCGTCTGCATGGTGAACGTCGGCATGACGCGACGTCTCGGACGAGCAGCGGTGGGCAACGGCGACGTGAGCGCGTTGGCGCGATCCGGAAAATTGAACAGAGCGCCGACGCTCGCGACGGACTTCAGCGGCGTCTTGGGTTCATCTGGTTCATCGGGGAAGTCTTCGATGAGAATGACGATGACGGTGATGTCGTCCGTGCGCGGCTCGTATTGAAGCCAGAGTTTGTACGATTCGACGACGAGCGCGATGGCGCTCTGTTGAGGATCCGTCGTCGCCATCGCCGCGTGTATCACGTTCTCCGACGGAATGAATTCGAACACGCCGTCGGACGCGATGACGATCGCCTTGGTATCCTTGTTCAGACGAATCCGCTCAACCTCTGGCGTGGCTATGACGCCTATGCGTTCGGCAACGCCGTCGCCGATGGAACGCGTAAACGCCGTCCCTGGATACATGCCGTTCTTCGCCCACAATCGCGGAGGATCTCCGTCGTCGTCTTGTTCCGTTCCCCAACACTGCACCGCGGGATCCTTAAACCCTTCCAATTGATCGAGCGTCAACACGCGCGCACCCGCTTTTTTCACGCGCTCGCACTCGTCGGCGCGAAACGGCGTCTGATCCGAGCTCAAATCCACCGTATCCACCCCCACCACCTCCCCGACATCGTTCCTCTTATTGATCCCCATCGTCGCCCTGGAGTCACCGACGTTCACCACGCACACCTCTCGACCCTTGATGTGCGCGATCAGCCCCGTGGTCCCGCTCAACGAATCATCAATCTTACTCGCCCGCAGCGCCGCGTTTGTCGCTCGAAATGCATCCTCGTATCCCGCGACGTCTCCGAATTCCCTCGACGCCATCTCCATCGGTACTCTCTCCGCCGCGAATCGCGCACATTCCGTTCCAAACTCTCCGTGTCCATCGAACACACCGAACACGTGTTCATCCTCGCGCTCTCGAAAGCGTCGAGTCGCGACGAACGCGTCTTGATTCATCTTCTCCGGCGCCTCTGGGTAATACCCGCGCTGCGAACACGTCGCGTATCGCACGACGTACGACTGCGAGACGCCGGCGTCCGAGGTGAACCGCACCTCGACGCGTTGCGCGCCGACGACGCCGGAGAGACGCGCGTTGTAATCTTCCTGCGATAACGGACCGCCGCGAAGACGCACTTGGTAACTCACCGACGCTGTGGATGACGCCGACGCGCGCGCGGTGTGCGCCACCGAGGACGCCGAGGACATCGGCGCGCGCGCGCGAGTCGGTGGCTCTTTATGCGACGCGTCGGCGTCGGCGGCGGAGGACGCGCATCCCATGACGACGAGGAGACGGGCGGCGTCGACGTGTGACGCGCGGGACGGGACGACCAACGACTTTGGGAGACTCGCGGGGGACGCGGGACGCGGATGGTCGGTGGGCGCGCGGTGGCTGGGCTATACACGGTGTGGATGTGTTAAAAGGGTGGTGCTGGTGCTATCTCGCGTCGAGATGTCGGTCACAGCGCTTCGTCGAGGATGTGGTTGTTTCTCAAGTTACTCTTGTCGCTTTGCGGCGGCGGGCCGGCGCGGCTGGTTTTGCGGATGTGCTGAATGCCGACGGTGGGTTTGCGTTCGCGCTCCCACGTCTCCTCGGACTTGTCGACGTGGGAGGTGACAGAGATTTTCGTGCCTTTTCTGGCGGCTTCTTCGATGCGAGCTCGAATGGCGTCGGATTGTAACGCGCTAAATGGGGCGACGCCCTTTGAGGTGCCGGCGGCGCCGCCGTCGCCGCTCTTGGTGAAATCGTACACTTGTTTCTTGTTCATGCTTCGACCGGCGCCTCGCATGCTCGCACCACCGCCGCTCCAACCCATGGCTTCCATTCCAGCGCCGCCGTCGCGAGCGACGATGTTTTGCAGCGCTTGGTACACCGCCTCGACGTTGAGCTCCATGTTGATTTGCTTTTCCTCGATCGAGTCGTTGGAGATTATCAATCGCGCAATGTCACCACCCGCAGATTCGCTCATGCTGCAGGTATCCTTACACACCACCATCACCTGCGCGATCTGTTCGGAGACGTGCACGATGTCGGCGTGCATTTGCTGCAACGCGAGTTTGATGGCGCTCACCGTGGCGCCGGTGGACGTTCCAGTCGTCGTTTCGAAATCCTTCATGCCTCCAGATTGAACGACACCCAACGCGCCGACTTGTTCCCGTTCACGTTTCTTCTTGTCCTCACTCTTCCGTTCATCCTCCAAAAGCTCGCGCCAGTTGGAACACACGTTGCGCGTCGTCGGTTCTAAAAACTTTCGCATGTCGCACTCGCTGAGCGCGATGCGCGCCATTTTGGGTTTATTGAGTTCGGAGAGCGAGTGTAAGAACTCATCCTGGAAGTTGCGCAGGAGCTCCGGTTGATGCTGCGCACACATGTCGTAAAACACGCCGCTCTCCATCGTGAGCGCCTCGACGTTTTTGTCGAAGGGCATCGCGCACAGGATGCCCTTGTGAAAGCCGGATAACAAACCGGGATTGATGACAGTGCCCGGACCGCGAAGCAACCCCTTCTCCTCGGCTAATTCTATCTGTTGTTCGCGCAGGGATTTACGCTTAATCTTCATGACGTCGGCGTGGTGAAAGCCAGAGGCTTCGTCCGGCGAGTACGTCACCCTTCCGTTCAGAGTGATGATGAGCTTCTCCGCCAACTCGTACGGATAACACAAACGCGTCCCGCGCGCAAACATGTGCGTGTCCATCGTGCGACACAAAATCTCGATAATAATTCCCTCGGGCGCGACGTTACCGGAAGCTCGCAGACCCTTCGCCATGGCTTTGCCGTAAATATAAAAGTTGACGTCGGCGCGAATCGCCTCGGGCAACGGATTGATAATGTCTCTGTTGACCAATTTTTGCGGTTGCACAGATTGCTTGTAGTGCGAGCGAACGCGAGACTTTAATCCACTGGGCATCTTGTGTTCGGCGAGAAGTTCGCGCACGTGGTTCATGAGAACGGCGAAACGATTCCCAGGAGAGTCCTCGTCCATGGACATGTTCACGCCGGAGATGATGGCGGAAAATACAAAGCCACCTGTGATCATGACGATGATGGCGATGATGCGTTCGGACACCGTCGTCGGGACGACGTTCCCGTAACCGACCGTCGTGAGCGTCTGCACGGACCAAAACAGTGCAGCGATATACATGTGATTCTTCTTCCCGTCGACGCCACTCGCGTCTTCGCGTTGGAAATTGTACACGTACGCGTACAGACACGCCATCCAGTGCGAGAGGAGGACGAGGAGCGCGAGCAAGCGCCCGATCGTGACGAGTTTATAAACACGCAACAGGGTTTCTTGATAACGCTCCAATATGCGAGTCGTACGAACGACGCGCAACAGACGCAACATTTTCAACAGGCGCAAAGCCTCCGGAACTTGCGTCGTCTTGGCGGCGTCGCCGCACGCCGACTCAGACTCCCACGAACACGCCGACGTGCCGTCGATGCTTCTCGAGATGTAATCGATCGGGAGCAGCGAGAGGGCGTCGAGCGTGAACCAACCCTTGAGGTAGTGCTTCTGAATCTTCCATAAATTCGTTACGTAGTGGAAATCGTCGTCGTCGGCGCTCGTCTCCCAGTAGGCGGTGAAAAAGTTGAACACCATGTCCACGTAAAAGTAAATGTCGACGAAAAAGTCCGCCACGTACCACGACCCGTACGACGGTTCGGAAAAGCCTAATCGATACGGCACGGAGATCGCGATGTACAGCAAAAGAAACACTTGCAAAAAATCCCAATACTGTCTCAACTTGGTCGTCGGGTGCATGACGAAAATCGACCGGTGCTCGTCGTCGTCCTCGTACTTGGCCGTCTGCTTTTCGTCCTCGTCGTCTTCGTCGTCGCCGAACAAGTTGAATCCATTTTCCTCCTTTTCCAAGAAATCATCCAATTGCGAGATGTCAAACATTTTCCTCTGCGATTTCATCAAACTCGCAACCTCGGCCAACCGCTGACTTTCGATGCGCTGCTTCGCCGCGTCCTCCTTCTCCTTACGTACATCCTCTCGATTCTTCGCCAATCCGTGCTTGGCCCGCGTCGTGCTACCTTTCGGTATGTTCACGATCCCAGCCTTGGCGCGATCCTTCGCTCGTCGCATGGCATCCATCATCTTTTGCCCGCGCGTCTTTGGCTTTTCTTCGCCGCTCTTCGTCCCCGCGACGCCCTCGTCCGATCCCGCGCTGTCGTTCACCGAGCCACCACCGCCGTCCCGCGCCGACGCTCCCTTTGTTCGCGCTCTCGCGCGCGCGTCCGCGTCCTCGCTCGACGTCGTCGCGTCCGAACTCGCGCTCGACGACCGTCGAACGGTGCTGGGTGTTGGTGCCACTCGACCAAAGAATTCCTCATCCGGCAACGACGCGTCGCGCGCGTTGAACGCGACGTCGCCCTTTTCCGCGCCCGCGACGTCGACCGCGCGTTTCACCTCGCGCGTCGGCGCGTTCCCACTCCGAACGACGCCGAGTCGGTCGCGCATCGCGTCGGCTCGCGAGGCTCGTTTTGAAGGATTCCCCGAAACGGTTCTGACCGTTTACGACTCACCGGCGAGTCCCCCACGGCGACCCGACCACGGGGCGCCCGTCGACGTCTTGAGATCGGGACGCGCGCTCGACGATTCGCGCGTCATGTCGGCGCGACGATTCGCGCGCGCGCTCGTCGAGTCCGCGTCGTCGTCGTCGTCGTCTCGCGTGTCCGCGTCGTCGTCGTCTCGCGTGTGCGCGCGCGCGTGGGCGTCGTCGACGTCGACGCGTCCCGCGAGGGAGGCTGGGGCGCCTCCGAACTCGGACGCCTCGTCGTCGGCGGTGCGCGCGGCGCGAGACGCGCTGACGCTCACGGACGCGTGTGCGAGACGTCTTCGAGCGCTCGCGGAGGAAGACGCGTCGACGGCGGGTGAGGGTGGGGGGACGCGGTTGCGTCTCGCCGTGGAGGGCGGCGGGTGCTCCGGGTTCAAGTACGAGTTTACGCTCGAGCGGGAGGGGGGCGCGGAGGGCGGAGATCGCGTGTTTCGCGCCGAGAATGGCGCTGAGGTGGTCGTGGATGATGTGTCGTATGAATTCGTGCGAGGGGCGACGATAGATTACGTGGAAGAGATGATTAAGAGCTCGTTCGAGGTGGTGCAGAATCCTCAAGCCGACGCGAGCTGCGGGTGCGGCGCGTCTTTCGGGGCAAAGGAGAGCGCGTTCGGGGCGTTGGACGGGCAAACGTAGGCGATGGTGCACACACATCAAGGGGTATAATTCAATCAAACTCGCGCGCGCGATGTGAGTGTAATAGAGTAGATGCACAAAATGAAGACATTGGTATCGCAACTCGAGACGAACTAACGGAACGGAAAACCGAGCGAACGAATTACGCCGACGCGCGAGCGGCTTCAATGTCGGCGAGAACCTTCGCGGCGTCGCCCGCGGCGACGACGCGAGGCGTGCCCGCGGGCGGATCCCGTCCCATCTCCGGACCGATGGTGGAATCGTCAACCATCGTGAAACACGGCACGTCTTTGAACTTTCCGTCGGCGTGCTCGTGAATCTTCTTCACGCCATCCAAAAACGGCAGACTCACCATCGCCGCGAATTCGTGCACGCGCGCGCCGAGCTGATCGACGAGATTAAATCCAGCCAACGCGGTACCGCCCGTGGCGATCAAATCGTCCACTAAAACCACGCGATCGCCCGCCTTGACGCTTCCGAGTCGCATCACCGTCTCATCCGTCGAGTACTCGGTGACGTATTTCCCACTCGACACCAACACTCCCGGAAGCTTCCCAGCCTTACGAATCATCACGAACGGAATGTTCAGCGCCATCGCGATCGGTGGTCCGAACAGGAACCCTCTCGCGTCGAATCCCGCGATGTGCGTCGGTCCGTCCGCGCCCTGCGCGCGATACCGCTCGACGAAGAGGTTCACCACCGCCTTGAACACCTCGGGCGATTCCGTGATCCCGCTCACGTCGTAAAACGACGGCACATCGTGCGGGGAGTACTTGGGACCGTACCACGGGAGCGAGGCGGCGATGCGCTTCACTTGCGCGTCGCCTTGGTCGAGACAAAAGTGATTCGGTCTGCGTGGATGAGCGATGACAGACGACGGTCGAGTCGCGTGGTCAGTCGATCGTCGAGCCGAGCGAGCGGCGCGGAGGCGCGGACACGCGCGCATCGCTTCGTTATCATCGTCGTCGTCGTCGTCGTCGTCGTCGCGCGCACGCACCCGAGCGTCTTCACGGCGGGAGACATCGCGACACACGAACGATGATGCGCCTCAGAGTGACGACGGTTCGATGCGCGTCGACGCGACCATCGCGACCATCGCGGCGTTCGCGACGAGGACGCCGACGCGCGCGTCGACGTCGTCGTCGGCGCCGTCCTCGACCGCGGTCGTCGCGGCGCGGCGGTGGTGTCGTCCGACCCGCGCATCGTCTCGGAGACGCGCGGCGGCGAGCGACGACGGCGATGGATTCATCGCGCTCGAGCGCGCGCTCGACGTCGCGCACGGTGCGGGCGCGTTCGCCGTGCGCGACGACTCGGTGGACGCGGTGGTGTACGTGGGAGGAGGGAGAGACGCGCGCGTGGAGTTGGAGCGGTTCGCGTCGGCGACGGCGCGGGACGCGTCGACGCTCTCGGTGCGTTTCGTCGCCGCGCCGAAGCGCGCTCGAGCGACGGTGGTTCGACGACAGATGAAGGAGATGATCGATGCGTTGGGATACGCGCCCGAGGATAACGTCGCGGGGACGATGGAGAAACAGAGGAGCGCGAGCGCGTCGGCAACGTTTTTCACGAGAGAACATTTGGAGACGTTGCAGCGAGACGGATACGTCGTCATCGACGACGCGTTCGTGGGCGACGCGGCGATGAACGCGGCGTCGGCGGCGCGTGCACTGTATGCGCGCGGTATCATGCAAAATTTGAGACAAGAGGGAAGAGACGACGACGTCGCCGTGCTCGCCGTCGGACAACTACCCGCGGGCGGCGAATTCGCCGGGTTGAAACCGTGCGTCGATCTTTTGCTCGGCGTCCCGGACGCGCTTCGTCGAGCGCTCGCCGAGGCGGACGCGACGTCCGAATCGACGAGCGACGCGACGCCGCTCGACGCTGATCTCCGTTCGAAGATCGCGCGCTGCGAGAGCCCGGACCGACTCATGGTGGCGCGATACGGCTCCGACGCGTGTCGATACGTTCCGCACTTGGACAACGACCCGTCCGATCCATCCAACGACGCCGGCACCCCGGGTCTTCGCCCCAGCGATCGCGTGTTCACGGTGATCGCGTATTTAAACCCCGATTGGGTCCCAGACCACGCCGGTCGATTTCGCGCGTTTCGCGTCGGCGCCGCCGCCGACTCGGACGACTTTCGAGACGTCGACCCCATCCTCGGCCGACTCGTCGTCTTCGACAGCGCCAGGCTGCTCCACGAGGTTCGACCGAGCGCGAGCGATCGGTACGCGTGCACGGTGTGGACCAAGGACGCATCGCGCGTCGCGTGAGCGTCATCGCGTGTACCGTTGTGATCACTATTCGAGCCATTCGTAGCCTAACGACCTTTCCCTCCAAAAACAAAAACGCGACTCGACGCGATTCGTCGACCATCGTCTCGGCGAACGGTCGATCGCGCGTCACTCGTCGACGAGCGCCACCGCCGACGCGCGATCGCACTACGCGATCGCGCGAGCACCGCCCGGCTGCGTGATTCGCGCTCGTCGTCCGCGCTCGCCGCGACGCGGTCGATATGTCGCCGCGCGAGAGCGGCGATCGGGAGGCTGTCGGAAAATCCGTGACGTCGGCGATCGACCGCGATGGCGACGGCGATGACGAGCGACGCGCGAGCGCGGAAAGCGTGGGGGTGAATTGCCGAAGCGAGGATCGAAAAGATTCGAGCGCGGAGGCGATGGACGATGAATCGAGCGAGGAGACGACGTCGATGGCGCTGAATTCCCGAAATTCTCGAAGATTGCGATCGGGACGACCGGGACGCTTGCGCGCGGAGCAGCGAAACTCGGGGAATAAGTTCTTGCCGTGGCTTCCGAGCGCGCCCACGCGGGAGGGGACGCTAGAGAAGAAGTCGGTGGACACGAGCTGGTTCGCGCAAATATTCGGAAGCGGGAGCACGACGTGGAACTTGAGACACTTTCTGTTGTACGATACGCACTTGTTTTGGGGGAAAGGTTTCAGCACCATGCACGGATACGGGACGATACTGAGCGTGCGGGACGCGCCGGAGGAAGGGCCGACGGCGTTCCTAGTAGAGATGATGGCGATTCCCAAGCGCTCGCTGCGGAGAAGCTTGCATGAAAACATGAACTTTATGGAACTCATCTCCGGTCTCTGTTGTAAACCGGCTGGTTTCAAGACGATGACGCTCCGTGCGGGCACTCGTGAGGACAAAGAACAGTGGATCGAGGCGTTATCGAGCGGAACGGTAAGTACACCGCTGGCGACGCGGATGCCGTTGGACTTTTCTGAAGAGATTCCGCCAAGTCCTCGCGTCTCCACGGATAGCGATAGGTCCGCCCTGGGCAGCGCTAAGCCTAAGAGATACGAAGAGCCCCCGCCTCCTTTGTCTCCGAAACCTTTCGCGTTGACCAAAAGTCCAAATAAGTCATCTTCAGATGACTTGAACGACGAACTTCCGTTCCGATTAGCCCCAGATGACGCCGAACTGGACCAGGTGAAGCTCACGTCGAAGATGCTCAGTAGAATTCCATCGGCGTTAAAGACTGAGCCGAGATTTTCGATAGAAGGGACGAAAGACGTGGAGATAGAACAACGATCAAAGTCTGTCACATTTAGCGATCGCGTGGACACGCAGATTATCGCCAAGTCACCGAGTAAAAGTGGGTTAGCGGCGGCGGAGGAAACGGAAAGAGAAGCGAGAGTGCGCACTCGTCTTCAGCAGGCGGCGGGTTCATTCAGAATCAACGAATCTGAGCTCAAAGTAGGAGCGAAACTCGGAATCGGCTCGTTCGGAGTCGTTCATCGCGCGAAGTGGAACGACACTGACGTCGCTTTCAAGACTATGCACGCGGACGAAATGAACGACGATACGGTGAACGCGTTCGCCGAGGAGATTCGGATGATGAGAGCTCTGAGACATCCAAACATTGTGTTGTTTATCGGTGCCGTGATCCAGCCGAACCGTATTGGTATCGTTTCTGAACTCATGAAGCGAGGTAATTTGGAGCAGCTGTTGCACGGGACTGGAGTGCAGAGCGACACGCTGTGCCAAAATGGTTTGCTTCGGCGTCAAATGGCTGCAGATTGCGCGCGAGGGATGTTATATCTGCACTCTCTATCGCCGCCTGTGGTGCATCACGACTTGAAGCCGGCGAACTTGTTGGTCGACGCGAACTGGACGCTCAAGGTGAGCGACTTTGGTATGTCTGAGTTGAAAAATTATACGTACGGCTCAAACTGCAAAGCTCCCGGGGGTACGCCGGAATGGATGGCCCCTGAAGCGCTGCGTGGAGACGATGTGAGTGAAAATTCAGACGTCTACTCGTTCGGAGTCATTCTTTGGGAACTCATCACGCTGCAATATCCGTGGACCGAACTCTCGTCGCCGGTGCAAATCGTGGCTCAAGTCGCATTCTTACACCGCCGTTTGAAGATTCCGAGCTGGGTCGAGGGTCCGATAAGTGAGCTCTTACACGATTGCTGGGTTCGTGAAATGGATGAACGTCCGAGCTTCGCGAGCATCGTCGTCCGACTGGTGGGCGACTACCCGTCGACGTGGTCTCTCGGGAACATGCAGGAGAGTGCCGACGAGCGTGCGGCCAGCATCCTCGCGTCACTCGGTGATGACGACAGCGGATCTCCTCCGGCGGAAGACGATCATTTCATTGACGCCAGCGATGACATTAGCATCACGGCGATCGATTCTTTCGCACCGAGAGGACTGAAACCCATTCGCACGCCGACTCCGGTGAGCACCACGCTCGCGACGCCCAGAAACCGAGTCCCGGGCTCAGAGGACGATTCCGCCGAAGAAACCAACTCGTTCGATTCCTCGGAAGAAAACTCTGCGATGAGTCCGCAGACGGGTAAATCGGATTCCAATCTCATGTCCACCGTGAACGGATTTCGACCGAAACTCTTGTCGCCGCTGAAGACGCCCAAATGCGCGACGACGACTTAAAGTATATCCCTGCCGCGATCGCAACACCGCACGCATGTAAAAATACACCAACGCATTGATTGATCGACGATAACACCGTTCGCACCTCTCCACCGATGTCTCCACCGGTGTCTCCGCGTCTGTTCAATCTCGCGCACCGCGCTCCTCTCGTCGCCTCTGGCTTAAACGAAACGCCACATCGCGTCCGTCCGACCACCCGACGCACCGAATTCGCGCGCGCGAGCGACGCGACCCGCGACCGCCGACGATGGATCCCTCGCTGTTC
>Ga0255781_10001841_pt1 | contig 17139 bp, 7 predicted proteins | sample 101ome_21_FD_179979 | JGI IMG/M metagenome (GOLD analysis project Ga0255781, IMG submission 179979) | Coastal salt marsh microbial communities from the Groves Creek Marsh, Skidaway Island, Georgia - 101413BT metaG (version 2) | ecosystem: Environmental > Aquatic > Marine > Intertidal zone > Salt... | reverse complement strand
TATCTAGGCAATGAGTACACTCTCCCAATCAATTCCAAATCTACTGCAAGGTATATCGCAACAGCCTGATAGTAGAAAACGCCCTGGACAACTTAAAGATGCTTCTAATGCATTCCCAGATTTTGCTCTAGGTTTACTCAAGCGTCCGGGAGGTAAGTTTATTGCGCAGCTGCACAAGGCACCTACTACTGGTAAGTGGTTTCCTATCCTTCGAGATAGTGAAGAAAAATACATCGCCTGCTACGAAAACAACAGGTTTCAAGTTTGGGATTTGTTGGATGGTGATGTGCGTATGGTTGACATGGGTTCCAACACTGGAGTCCAGGCTGGGTGCACACCTGCTGATGTAAAAACAGAAGGTGATGAATTAAATACCGCGGTTGCTACCACTGCTACAGAACTGACTGATGTTCAAACTTCAGAGTCAATACTAGCAAAAGCGGTTGCAGGTCAGACATCAACAAAAGAACGTGTCTTTGAGTTTAGCTACGACTACTCAAGTGGCTATGTTAAAGAAACTCTCAAATCAGGTATTATCAAAGATGCTGGTGGTGAGTATCTAGTCAAAGAAAATGATACTGTTATCGCTTCACAAACTACTACCCTTCCTGCTAACTATGCCTTAGGTACTGAGCGTACTGATGAGCACCCGTTACTAGCTTCTCAGGGTTACCGTATTTTTGAGGCTATTAAAACAGTTGCAGCTACTCATACCTCAACTCAACTGACTACAGCAGAGGATGCCTATGACACCACTATTAATAGTGTGTCAGGCGACGGTACGCTGCAGGAATACAACACAGCTACTTCTGACGAATCCACTAAACGTTCTGACTACGACACTGACTTTGACGCTTGCGCAATTACTGATGCGCAGGCTAGCTCTGCAGGCGCGTATCTAAGTGGTGCAACCGCTGAAGACATTGAGATACTAACTCTTAATGACTTTACCTTTGTTGTTAATAAAAAAAAGACTGTAGCTCTTACAACTGATCTCAGTCATCAAACTGGTCTTGATGCAAACCGTGCACATGTACTCATCAATGTTGCGTCTAATGACACTGTTTTTGAAGTATTGCTTACGATTAGTGGTACGCAAACGACGTTCTCTCACACTTCGCCATCTTCGGGATCAAGTGCTGACAGTATTGCTGCAGCTTTGGCATCTTCTATTAATGCTAATGCTTCTTATACGGCGCAACAAGTGGGTTCTGGTATCTATATTACTAGCTCTAGCGCTTTCAGTATAGAGACACGAGGTAGTTCAACATCTGATGGTATTTTTGCGCTTGCAGATACTATTAATAATGTTGCAAGATTGCCTGCACAGACTAAAAACGGTTATGTGGTAAAAGTCACTAATTCAAGTGAACTTGATATTGATGACCACTATGTCAAATTCACCACGGATGGTGGTGCTACCTACGGTGCTGGTCAATGGACTGAAACTATTGGGCCTGGTCTTAAATACAAATTTGACCCTCTGACTATGCCACACCAGCTTGTGCGTCAGGCTGACGGATCATTTTTGTATGGACCTGTTGATTGGAATGATCGACTGACTGGTGATGATGACTCAAACCCAGCTCCTAGTTTTGTTGGCCTAGAGATCTCTCACATCTTTTTCTACAGAAACCGTATGGGTTTCACTGCTGGTCAGAACATCATTCTCAGTAGAGCTGGTGATCTTTTTAATTTCTGGAACACTTCTGCTCAAGCTTCAGTTGCTGATGACCCTATTGATATTTCAGCTGCAGGTAAACGTCCCGTCTTTCTCAACTATGTAGAGCCAACTGCAGTCGGTCTTGTGATGTATTCAACTACAGAGCAATTTCTGCTATCTACTGATTCGGACATCCTTTCACCTGCATCTGCCAAGGTTAATACACTAAGTGGTTATGAAACCGACCCCAACGTTTCATCCGTAAGTCTTGGTACTTCCCAGGCATTCATCAGTAAAACACCCCTTTACACCAGGCTGTTTGAACTTAATGATATCTCAACGGAACAATCACCGTTAATGAATGATATCACTAATACGGTTCCTGAGTTGGTTCCTAATACCATTGACTCTTTGGTTGCTTCACCTGGCTTGTCGGTTGTTTCTCTTGGTACTACTGGTAATTCCACGTTGTATCAATACAGGTTCTTGATGACATCTAGGGATCAAAAAGCTGTCAACTCTTGGTATAAGTGGGAGCTGACTGGAACATTGCTTGCTCAGTTCTTTGATAGCAGTACATTCTATGTTGTTGTTAAAAATGGCAATGATGTTTATGTCCAATCATTTGATATGACTCAATCCAGTGAAGAGGGATTCTTGACCCTTCCTACTGGAGAAAAGACTGACGTTTGCTTGGATTTGTTCAGCATTAACCCTCACCGCACATACACGAGTGGGACTAATAAAACACGGATCTTTTTACCTTATGACACTGTTAGTGGAAAGGAATTTAATGTGGTTGTGCTGGGTGGTTACATCGGAGATGCAAATACCCTTTCATCTGAATCGGTTGGTGCTGTTATTAAGCCGACTATCGAGGGTACAGCAGGTAACCGACACGTAGACATTACCGGTGACTTCAGAGGTAGAGATATTATCATTGGCTACAGATATGACATGGTTGTTGAGATACCAAAACTATATCAGTATAGCATCAATAATAATGCAATCACTAACGATGATGTGTCTAGTCTCATCATTCACCGACTTAAAGTTAAGACTGGTCTGAGTGGTCCTGTTGATTACAAGATCTCCATTACTGGTCTGAATGACTGGACTAACACAATCAGTGTTACCCAGCCTAATCAATATCAACTAAACAACGTAAACATGCAAGCAAGCTCTACGCACGTTGTTCCTATTTACCAACGCAACGAGAACCTTGCTGTACAGATCATTGGCAATACGCCATTTCCTGTATCACTGCTTGGTTTGGATTGGGAAGGCAAGCTGAACCAACGTTTTTATAGGAGGGGATAATGGGCTCAGGAGAAACAAAAGGTTTTTTTAGTCACCTTGGAAAGGCCATTGGTGGTAACCCTCTTGGTTTTGGCATGAGTCTGGCTAATTCTGCCTTCGGCGCTTTTAGCCAAATCAACGCTCAAAACTCTCAGATCAGGCAGGCCAATCAAAATATTGCCTTTCAAAACCAGTCTCGGATGCAAGCCTTCCAAGACCAAGACAAGGCACGTCGTATGCGGAATCAGTTCCGTAGAGACACACGAGCGGCACAACTAAACATTGCCCAAAACTATCTGCTTCCAGGCATTCAACGGAACGCCAATCTGGCCTTTGAAAGTCAACTCCAACAAAATGTTGAGATTGATCGTCAAATGGCATTCCAGCGTCAAAACATCTTTCGGCGTGTGCTGGAGCAGCAAGGTTCAATTGGCGCTATTGGTGAAGGTAATAGAGGTAGAAGTTTCCAACGTGCTGCACAGATGGCTGCAGCTCCTGCCGGCGAGCAGATTATGCAGCTGGATGAGAACAGAGTTGGAGCTGATATGCGTACACGTGCTGGTCTTAAGAAGACCTCTCAAGATGCATTTAGTGCTGCTGTCAACGTAATGGCTCCACTGCAAATGCCTATTTATGAAGAGGTTGCAATGAGCCCACCAATTATGCAAAAGAAGATCAAGGCACCAAGTAATAGCGCATTGATGATAGGAACCGGCTCACTACTTGGTGGGCTAGGTGGTTTCTTTAATACTAACAAAGTAGGCTAAATGGCACAAATTAAAAGATTTGACGACCAGGTTTTATATCAACCGCAGACACGAGCCCAAGGGTTCAGCATGCCGTCTGCGCCAAACCTCACTAGTCAGCTACGGCAAAATCAACAAGCCATGCTGCAGGAGCAGAAAGATCGTGCTGCTGCTAACAAATTAGATTTACAACGACGAGCTGAGATTATCAAAGCTAATCAGCTTGTAGAAAAGATGGGAGCTCAGAACCTCCTAGCACTTACTGAAGGTGGTAGGAAGTTTTTAGAAGGTGGTGTTCAAGCTTTTGGTCAATACCAAGAGGAAGAGGCTGCTTCTGCTTTTGTACGTGACCTAGAAGCACAGCAAGATGCACGGCAGCAATACCAAATTGAGCAAGCAGAATTCAGTGTCCTTGACAATGAAGCTGAAAAGCTTGCTATGCAAGCCCAACGTGATAACGCACCACAAGATGTTGTCAACAGCTATAACCAGTTGTGGGGACGTGGCAGGCGTAAGTATGAAGAGCTGCAAGCTGGTCACTTTGGTAACCCAGAGGTTTTTAGCAAATACGTTGAGGATAAACTTCAAAGCGATGAAACCATTGAAGTCAATGGTGAAGAAATTGCACTAAACAAACCTAATAAAACTAACACTGAGTTTGCTGCTGTACGGTCTGCTATCAAAGACATGTACATGGAGGAGAATCAACTCAATCCTCTCATCAATGCACGTCCTGGTTTGGTTGCTGAAAAAATGATGCCTGGCATATTGCAGGCAGAACGCAAGATCTCATCGAACTTTGAAAAGGAACGAGCAGACAATCAAAGTTTTAATACCCGTACTGTTGAGTTGAACACTCTTGTAGATAACTACAACACTGACCCATTAGCCCTCAGCCATTACCTCAATATTGTTTCTACTACTACTCGTGGTGGAAAGAACCTGGGTATGCGTGGAGCTTGGAATCAGCTTGAAACTGATCTTTTAGAGGTAGCTGCAAGTGGTAAAGACATCACTGGCATTGTTCGCTCATTAAAGGGACAGGTCATGCCTAACGACCCTAAGGAGCGTACCTACGGTGAAATGCATGGCACCAAGCTTGATGTAATTGTAGCTAAGGCTTTAGATGAAGAACGCAAGATTTATCGTCGTGACTTAGATCTACAGCAACGTGAGTTCACCAACGACCTGAATGTCATTGCTGGAGCTCTCGGTGAGAATTCTACCAAGGAAGAGATTCTTGAAGCTAAAGATGCCGCCACTAGGGCTGCGCAACTACGAGGCATCTACAACCCCAATCTTCAGGTGTTTGACAGGATGCTCAACAACCCTGTTATTAATGGCGATTTAGAGCGTGAGAATATCATCATTGCTAGTCACGACCGGTTGGCTGAGCAAGGTCTGCTCACAGTTGAAGAAGTGCAGAAGTACCCAGGAATCAAGGGATACAACAACTATTTGAACCAAGCTATCAATCAGGAAAAAGCTTTTAATGCTAATGGCGGTCTAAAAGACACGCTGAAGGCTGTTGAGGCTGATGTAAAAAAAGACAACCGCATCAAGCTGTACGGCAAGGTCGGTGAGCTTGGTGGTACCGCCATGATGATGGTCGGTCACTACCAGCGGCACCTTTCTGCTCGGGTTGCAGAGCTAATGCTCAACCCTGAAATGGATGTTGTCACTGCTAACTCTCAAGCATTTCAAGAGTTTCAAGCACAGTTCGAGCGCGACACTAATAACCCAGACCACCAATTCTATTTCCAAGTTAAGCGTGGTGAGAAAGGCGGTGTTGGTTTTGTTAACTACAACGCCAATCGTGATACTAACAAACGTTTATTTGATGCACGTGTTCGCCAAATTGTCACTGCTGCACAAAAGGATCCTGATGGCTTCTTAAGCACTGAAGGTTTGTTTGGTGATGAACAGTTTTGGACAAAGGCTACTCGTGGCATGGGTGAGCCTGGCTGGCGTCCTGATGGAAACCTCGTACGTATGGCACGACAACTTGGTGTGCCGGTACTTGATATTTATAAGAGACAAGTGGAGAATTACCCTAACTTGCCTCAACCTACTGAGCTGCTGAAGCAGGTAGATGAGGTAAGACCTGAGCTTAAAAAGTTCTTTAATAACTACCTATCTGGCATTGCAACTCGCGCCACCTTTACACGCGTATCTGGTCAACCCCCTGTACGCTCAATGTTTGCTGGCATGGTTGGCAACGATCAACTCTCACGTCTGAAACGTGCATTTATTGATCAAGAGTCTGGTGGTGACCACAACGCTGTAAACCGTCGTACAGGTGCTCTTGGCCTTGTACAGGTGATGCCTGAGAACGTTGGCTCTTTTACACAGCAATACCTTGGCAGGGCTTATACCTACGCCGAATTTAAGAACAACCGTGCTGCACAAGAGCTGTTAGCTACACGTCTTTTTGAAGACATGCTTGCTAAGCACACCGCACCTGGCAGGTCTGAAGAAGAGATTATTCGTCGTATCGCTGCTGAGCACTACGGCGGACCTGGAGCTGTTGAGTATTGGGATAGCCATCAATACCACGCCAAAGGCAGTCGCTTTAACCCATACGGTGCTGAGCCTGACATGGCTGAATACACCAAGAGTGTGTACCGCAAATATCGTGGAGGACGATAATGGAGAATGAAGAAAACTTATCGCCCACACCTGTAGACACTGAACAGTTTGAAAAGAACCAAGCTTTGCTTGACTCTTTAGACGAAAGTGATGAGGCGGTACTAGCTGGTGAAGAGCCTGCACAACCACAGGCACAGCAACCACAAGCAACAGAGCAAACCGCAGAGCCTGCGCCTGCTGAAGAGGCAAGTAATGACCAGCTGATCCCACAGATTCAAGCTGGTACTGCAGACCTCGGTGACTTTGCTCGCTTCGGTATGGAGATGGGCGGCTCACCAGTCGCTGGTGTAGCTGACTTTGCTGTTGATGCAGTAAACCTGATCCCTGGCGTAGACGTTCCCAAGCTGCCTAAATACCAGAACGACCTAGCAACAGGTCTACGGCAGCTCACCTCCCTCATCGCACCAAACGTCTTCATTGCAGGGCGTGTGGTCAAAGGGTTACAGGGAGCTACCAAGGGCTATGCGTTTGCACAAAGCGCTCTAGCTAAGTGGATGGGTAGTGCTGCTGTCAGCGCTGGTGTTGGAGCTGCTGTGGACTACACAGTGGAGTTCAACCAAAAAGATGACAACTTCCTAGGCAGCATCAAAAAGATGTTTCCAGAGTCATTACAGTGGATTAGCGATGACTGGGCTACTACAGATAACGATGCGCCTGACGTGAAGCGTGCAAAGAACGTACGTGAGGGTGTGGGTCTTGGCTTGTTCACTGATCTGCTGCAAGGCTTCATGATGCTTGCACGCGGTATCAAAGGCACTAAAGCTATTACAAAGATCATTCCAGAGAGTGAATCTGCTGCTGCTTACCAAGCTGGCAAAGTAAAGCGTACTGATGTTGACCCTGAAGATGCATTAGAGAACGGCGCTAAATCCCGTGAGGAAGCCCTTGATCAAATGGGTATAGGTGAGCTTTCCAAAGAGGAAGAGCTTGACCTTGATAAGGCTGTTGTTGGCCTCTCAGACGCATTTGACTCCATGGATGAGGGTGTGCGTTCTGTTGATGGTGATGTTGCAGATGCTGCGGTTGACGCTGTACGTATTGCCAAGAACATTGATTCTGTATATGGCCGTCTTGGCTCCATCATTTCTGAAGCTGCACAAAAGTTTGGTCTACGTGCAGATCAACTGCCTAAGCGCACTATTGTTAAAACTATCAAAGACCAGCTGCAAGCTGCAGATAAGTTCCGCGCAAACGTCAATGGTACAGACATTACCTTTGAGATGATTGATGAGGAAGGTACCCGTCTTGCAGAGATCCTTGTTGATCCTCGTATGGACCGTGGTTTCCTTAAGGCAACCCTTGGTGAGTACAAAGACGAACTGAACAAATTGACCGGCAAGGTCAAGTCCCTCAGTGATGTTGGCTACAACGCTGCATTCAAAGCAATTAGTGGCTACTTGGATGAGTACGTAAACATGGATATGGATAAGGCTGCTGCTTATCTGATGCACTCACAAGGTGGTCAGGTTGCAGACATTGCTGAAGGCATCCGTTATATCGAAAGTGAGGATGCCATCCAGCGTGCACAGGAGATGATCCTGGATCGTCTTGAGTACCTGATGGTTGAGAAGGGCTTTGCCTCTTACAACCGTGGTGCTTCTCTGAATTTTCTCAACACCTGGAAGCGTTACACCGGAGATCCCAACGCTTTAAAGGAAGCTGCACAGGCAGCCAAAGAAGGCAACGAGGATTTTCTGGCAGACATCTCTGCTCACTCCAAGCAGACCATCGACACGCTTCGCACGATTAGCAAAGAACGCCCGAACTACCTTACACCTCTTATCGAGGCGTATGAATTCTCTGACGGTGATATCAACACTATCGCCAAGTTAAACAACTTTGTTGATCAAAGCCTTGGTGCTATTGAGAAAGGTGTTTACGACAACCAGCCTGAAATCCCTAACCAGATTGTTCAAGGTTTCTGGGCAAACATCTACAACTCTGTACTGAGTGCTATATCAACCCCTATCAAAGCTACCTACGGCAACATTGGTGGTTTGCTTGCCAAGCCCTTGGCTACCTTTGCTGGAGCTGCTCTTACTGGTGACATTAAGACACTGAAGCGTGGTTGGTATCAGTACAGCGCATTTGCCAGCACCTTCCAAAAATCGTTTAAACACATGGCTCTTGTTTTCAAGAAAGCCTCTGTTGATCCGTCCAGTGTTGGCTACATCATGCGTGATGACATTGCACTGAAGAACGAACAGACCATGGATGTGCTGCATTCGTTTGCTCGTGCTGCTGAAAAGGAAGGAAACCTTGGACCTCTCGCCCTGTACAACATGGCAGAGAGCCTGCATGACATCTCTAACAACCCTGTACTGCGGTTTGGCACCAATGCTATGACTGCAATGGATGGTTTCACTCGTGCGTTTATTGCCGTTGGTGAGGCACGTGGCAAGGTATGGGATAAATACATTGATGCTGCTGGCAACTTAGAAGGTAAGACCTTGGCTGCTGCTGAGGATGAGCTTTACAACTCCATGTTTGACAAGTCAGGCATGATTACTAATAAAGCTGTTGACCACGCTAGCCGTGAAATTGCATTAAACCTTGACAACGAGGCAGTTAATTCAATCAGCAAATTTATGCAGACTCATGCATACATGAAACCGTTTGTGATGTTCCCCCGAACATCTGCAAACATGATTGCTATTACCAATAAGTATGCACCGTACTCAATCTTTATGAAAGAGTACAATAAACTTGCCTATGGTCGTTTAGATAGTTTTACTATCGATGAGATAGAAAACATTTTGCAATCTAAAGGTATTGAGGTAACCAAAAATGCTGAGCTTGATATGCAGGCATTTGCAAACCTTCGAGCTGAGGTGCGTGGTCGTAAAGCAATTGGCACAGCAGTGATGATTGGTGCCGGCATGATGTTGATGAACGGCGGACTGCGTGGTGATGGTCACTATGACAAAGAACGCCAACGTGTCCGTAATGATTTGAACTGGAAAAAGCGTACGTACCAAGCCCTTGATGGCAATTGGTATAGCTACGACGGTATGGGTCCTATTTCTGACTTCATTGCACTCGTAGCAACAATTGGCGATCATCAAGACTCTGTTGAAGAAAACGACATTGAAACTGTGTTTGCAAAGCTTGGCTTTGTCCTTAGCTCTGCCTTGACCTCTAAGTCAACACTGGCTGGACTAGAGCCAATGTTTGACGTGTTGGCTGGTAACCCTGCTGCTGCAGCACGATGGACTTCCTCTTGGGCTAACTCAATTGCACCTATGGCTGGCTTCCGTGGTGAGCTGGGCAGATTGCTTTCCCCTCAACTGCGTGAGGTTGACCAAGAGTTTTTCCAACTAGTACGGAACCGCAACAAGTTCTTAGATGTGTTTGATCCTGCTACTGGTTTACCTGGGAAGTACGACTGGATTGACGGTGACCCTGTTGGTTACAGCGATAACTGGTTTACCCGTGGATGGAACGCCATCATGCCTATGAAGGTGAGTGGTCGCCTGTCACCGGAACGTCAGTTCCTGATTGACATTGAGTTTGACTCGCGCCCTGCATTCCAGAAATCCACTGACGGCATTCGTTATACGCCGGAAGAGCGCTCTGAGATGTACAACATCATGGGTCAGCAGAAGTATTTCCGTGATGCTCTTAGGGGGATTATGGCTTCTACTACTGCAAAGGATTGGAAAAAACGTATGCAAGAAGCTCGTAAGCGAGGTGGTTCTGTTGAACCTAAATACTGGGAAATGCTTTACAACGAGGTGGAGGTTGCTTTACGTAATGCTAAAGAGCTTGCAGAAAGTCAGATGAGCAATGCAGAGGATCTCGCTCTGCGTGCTTATGAAGCTGAATATAACAAAACTAACCAACAGTTAGGGCAGCCTAATGAATTTCCACTCGTAAACAAATAACTACTGCGTAAGCAATGGCATTTATTACTGAGAATACTGCAACTGGAGACGGCTCAACAACCGACTTTAGTTTTACATTTCCATATATTAACGAGTCGGATGTAAAGGTAACTATTACCGATGCAAACGGCGACCCACAATCGAATACTGACTTTACCTTTGCCAACGCTACTACCCTTTCTTTTGACACGGCACCTACAAGTGGACGGACAATCCGCATCTTCCGGGATACCAACCTGGATAATGCGGTTGTCACCTTTTTTGCAGGTTCAGCTATTCGTGCAGAGGACCTGAACGACAACCAGAACCAGGTGTTGTTTTCGGCACAGGAAGTAGAGAACAACGCTGTGTTGACTACTGGTAGCACCATTACTGGTGACCAAGTATTTACTACTGGTACTGTTGTCTTTGAAGGTGCGACAGATGACGATTTTGAAACAACATTGGCTGTCACTGATCCGACTGCTGACCGTACTATTACTCTGCCTGACGTTACCGGTACTGTTGTCACTACTGGTGATACCAACACCGTAACCGGCACCATGATTGCTAATGATGCAATCAACGGTGATCGCATTGCGGATGATTCAATTAATAGTGAACACTACGCTGCTGGGTCTATTGACCTAGAGCATATGTCTGCTAACTCCGTAGACAGTGACCAGTATGTTGATGGATCTATTGATAGTGTCCACTTAGCTGCTGACGTTATTGACGGTACTAAGCTTGCCGATAATGCTGTAGATAGTGAACATTACACAGACGGATCTATTGATAGAGTTCACCTTGCGGCTGATATTGTCGATGGCAGTAAGATTGCAGACGATTCAATCGACTCAGAACATATTGCAGCTGATTCAATTGATTCAGAACATTATGCTGCTGGATCAGTAGACAACACAGCGTTAGCTGCTGATGCGGTTAATGGAGCAAAAATTGCAAATAATGCAATCGACTCTGAACACTACACAGATGGGTCTATCGACCGTGTTCACCTAGCTGCGGACATTGTTGATGGCACTAAGCTGGCAGATGATGCTGTTGACTCAGAACATATTGCCGATGGTGCTATTGACCTTGCACATATGTCAGCCAACTCCGTTGACAGTGCTCAATATGTAGATGGTTCTATTGATAGCGTTCATATTGCTGCTAATTCTGTTACTGCTGTAAAAATTGCAACAAACGCTGTTACATCAGACAAAATTATTGCTGATGCAATCACTAACGCTAAGATTGCAGATGATGCAGTTCAAGCAGAAAATATCAGCGGTCTGACTGCAACCATTACTGAGCTAAACCAGCTTGATGGCAACACACTGTCATCCTCTAGTACTGACTTCACTTCATCCTCTCAATACCCATCTGCTGCTGAGATTGATGCTCGCATCACAGCACGCATTGATCCTATCGGTGGCTTTGAAGCAATTGCTGATCGCGAAAGTTTCCCCAATACTGCACCTGCTGAAGGTGTGCTTGTTAGTGTTGCTAACGCTAATGGCCTTACAGTTAGCAGCAGTGGTGTATCTACCAATGGTGATACGTTAAACGACACTACTGTTACCATCAATAACTTCCCATCTGGCTTTAACAGCACGACGTTGGATGATGGTATCGGTTTGCTTGTCATTGCTACAAGCACTGCACATACCTATGACTTCCACCGTGTTGTTGCTAAGAACGAGGATGTTCGTCAGCTGAGTTCTGACATTGATGACTTCAAGTCACGCTATCGCGTTGGTTCCTCTAACCCGACTACTAGCCTTGATGAGGGCGACCTGTTCTACAACACTGGCAGCGATAAGATGCTGGTGTATGACGGTAGTGCTTGGACTGAGGTTCAGTCTATTGGTGAATACTTCATTATTCCAGCTAGTGAGCTAGCAGACTTTGCAAGCGGTTCTGCATCTACTGAAGTTATCAGTAATGCACCTGCTAACGCCTCACAGATCATTCTGTCTATTAACGGTGTTATTCAGGAACCAAACTCTGGTACTTCTGCACCTACTGATGGTTTTGCACTGGATGGATCTACTATCCGACTTGCTGCTACACCGCCTGCTTCTTCAGAAGTTTGGGGTGTAATTATTGGTTCTACCGTCAACATCGGTACGCCAAGTGCTGGCACTGTTGGTCCTACTCAGCTTGCTGACACCGCTGTAACCGCTGGTAGCTACACGCTGTCCAGTATTACTGTTGACGCTCAAGGTCGAATCACTGCTGCTTCCAGTGGAACTGCTGGTGACTCTGACAAGATTGAAGAGGGTAATACTTCAGTTGAAGTTGTTGATACTGGATCAGATGGTCACATTACCTTTGACACTGAAGGTAGTGAGCAGATGCGTATCGACAGCTCCGGCAGGTTGTTAGTGGGGACGACTAGTGACATTAGCGGTGGCAGTAGCAATACTTCTATTCAGGTTGTTGGTTCTTCGGGTAACACAACCGGCGAAATATATCTGGGTCGTCAAGACACTAATGTTACTGCTAACAACGAAATTGGAAAAATTGAATGGCGCAACAATGATTCCGATGGAACAACTTGGGAGGCTGTAGCACGTATTTCTGCAGAATCGGAGGCTGGTTACAACACTGGTGACAAGCCAACTCGCCTAGTGTTCAGCACGACGGCGGATGGGGCGGCTTCTCCGACTGAGCGAATGCGTATTGACAGCTCAGGCAATGTTGGTATTGGTACTACTAGTCCTAGTGCAAAATTAGAAGTCAACGGTGAAATCATTGTTGATAATATTAATATCGGCGCAGCTCCCGGTACTGGTGACAGGAACACTCGTGTTGGCGATGATGCTTTAGCTTCTAACACTTCTGCAGCTAACAACACTGCTTTTGGATTTGAAGCGCTCAACGCCGCCACAACTGGAGGTAGTAACGTCGCTGTTGGTAGGGAGGCACTACATGACAATATAACTGGAAGCGGAAACGTCTCTGTTGGAAGTCGAGCTGGTTCGTCAACCACCGATGGAAGCTTTAACACTTGTATTGGGCACGAAGCACTTCTTGCTAATAAGTCGGGCGGTAGCGGTACTGCTATTGGTCAACAGTCTCAGTTATATGCCAACAACACCACAACATCTTTTGTTAATTACAATACTTCTGTTGGCACTCTCTCGCTAAGAGGTTCAACAACTCCTGCAAATAACACAGGCAATGAAAATACGGCAATTGGCTATGGAGCGATAAGGCTCAATTCTAGTGGAAGCGGTAATACTAGCGTTGGTACTTACGCAATGTATTCCAGTGCTACAGCATCTCATAACACTGCTATTGGAAAACGAGCATGTAACAATGCTAGTTTTTCTGGAAGCGGAAATATCGTTATCGGCGCGGATGCTGGCACCGCACTAACTACTGGAGACAACAACACCATCATCGGCAGACTTGCTGGCTCTGCTGGCATGGCTGACACGATGCTGTTCGGTGCTGGTACGACTGAGCGGATGCGTATCGACAGCTCCGGCAGGCTGCTAGTTGGACTGTCTTCTTCTCGTAACCAAAATGCAAGGATTCAATCTCAAGCTAGTGGTTACCGAGTCTTTGAGGGCTTTTACGATGCAAATGATGCAGATGGACCAATGCTGCATCTATCTAAATCTCGTGGTACTGCAAGCACTCCGGCTATCGCAAATTCTCAAGACAGAACTGGTATCATCCTCTTTAGCGGCTATGACGGCACAAATTATGAATATACCGCCCGCATCCAATCAGTAGTAGATGGTGCTCCAGGAAGCAACGACATGCCAGGTCGTCTTGAGTTTTCCACTACTGCAGATGGATCTAACACATTGTCAGAGCGGATGCGAATTAGCTCAAATGGTAATGTTGGAATCGCCATGGAGGACTTTACTAATTCACAACTTTATGCCACTTCCACGCAGGAAGGTGTTTTAGTAAAAGGCAGTGGTGGTCCTAGATTGCAAGTTTCACAAGACGGTGCCGTTGGCCTTACTGTTAACAGACTTACAAATGACGGCAGATTAGTTGAGTTTTATAGAAGTGGCACACATCACGGCAATATTTCAGTCTCTGGCAGCGATGTTTCTTATAACGGTGCAACATTATCACGATTTTCGCAACTTGCCGGTGGCGCGGAACGCATAGAGATTTTGCGCGGCTCTGTCTTAAGCAACCTCAATGAAATGTGCGAATGGGCGCATGAAGCAAAGGATGATGTACCTGCATATACAGAGGACAACGAACAGCTGAACCGCATGAAGGTTAGTGATGTTGAAGGTGATCCCAATGTGGCTGGAGTGTTCCGCATGTGGGACGATGACGATGACACCTTTACCAATGACTTTTATTGCGCGATGACGGGTGACTTTGTTATTCGCATTGCACAAGGCACAACCGTTGCTCGCGGTGATCTGCTTATGTCTGCTGGTGATGGCACCGCCAAACCTCAAGACGATGACATCGTACGTTCTAAAACTATTGCTAAAGTAACTAGTACAACTGTGTCGGAAACTTATGCAGACGGCAGCTATTGCGTACCTTGCGTGTTAATGGCCTGCTGATAAATTTATTCAATTACTTATTTTTATAATGGCAGGACTTACTACAGTTACAAGTGGTGGTATCTCAGACGGTACCATCACAAACGCAGACATTAATGCGTCTGCAGCAATTGATTCGTCAAAAGTCAGTGGACTTTCTACTGATAAAATTGAAGAAGGAAATACAGCTGTTGAGGTTGTAGATACCGGAAGTAACGGTCACATTACCTTTGATACTGAAAATACTGAGCGGATGCGGATCCTCGCCGACGGTAAAGTTGGTATTAACACAACCACTCCAGCATCACCATTTAACGCGCTTGGTACTGGTGCAGTTCCTATTCGTTTTGAAAGCACTAGTAGCGCAGAATGCCGTATTGGATTTAAAGGCACTACCGGAGAAAACACTTACAATGTAGGTGTTGGTAGTAGCGGTGAGAATCTTGGTTTTTGGACTAATAATTCCCAAAGAGTTACTGTTCTTGATAACGGTGATGTTGGTATTGGTGAAACTAGCCCAACAGCTAACTTGCACATTGCAGGTGGGACTGCAAAGCCTGCTATTTACCTTCACGGTTCTAACAAAGATATTGGCTATAACAGTATTTTGCAATTTGGTGAGTGGGATGGAAGCACCTATACCGAGCGGATGCGTATCGACGCCAATGGAAGACTTGGCATTGGTACAACCAATCCGCCTTATGACTTGAGTGTACATTCTGCAGGAACCACTGAACTAGAGATCCACACTACTCAAAATAATGGTCATTCATATATACGGATGACGGGTGCTGGTACTACGCCTGCTCAAATTATTTACTTTGGAGACACTGCCAATACACAGGCAGCCAACATCACTTATACCCACACTGATAATCAGCTCCAACTTCAATCTTTTGAAGATATCAAGCTAAAACCAAACAACGGTAATTCTGGAATTAATATCATTGGAGGTGGTGAAGTTGAAATTTTCCATAACAATGTGAAGATGTTTGAAACCGTTGATACCGGTTTCTTAAGCTATGGAGATATTCTAGTTGGACAAGTTGGTGCAAGTACTGAAAAGGTAATTGCTACAGCTAATAATTTAAATCTCTACCTTTCCAATAGCGGTGATGATAATAACGATGGAAGATCATCTGCTAACGCTATTAGAACTATTAGTAGGGCGTGGGCTTTAATACCTAAAGTAAGGTATCCCGGTCAAGCAGTTAACATTTATTTTGATGCAGATTTTACACATTCTGGAAGTCCGTATTTAGTTGGTCCTGCACCTGGGGATGACCTTTACGGTCCTTATATAAGGTTCCTATCAACAGGCGCTCAACGTACTATTACTATGAACGGAAATTGGCATTTCCGTAATGTTAGTGGTTTACGCTTTGAAGGTCTTAAGTTTTCTACAAGCCACGCCAACGGCTATGGGATGACTTTTAGAGACTGTCATAGTGTCAAATTCTATAGCGATTGTGATTGGGTAAGTACTGCCAGTGCTGGTTGGTCAGCTTTGATGACAATCAATCGATGCACTTCGTTTTACTGCGATATGGATTGGGATCTACAATCTAGTGCTTCCGCTGGTTTAGGCGCTATCATTGTGTGTGATAACAGCGATGTTTACTTCACTGGTTCACTGACTAAAACTGGTACTAAATGGGGTAACACCGGCGTAAGTGTTATTAATGGCTCGTATTGGGCTGGCACTTTAGATGTGACTAATTTTGCCACTGGATACTACTTCGGTGTTAACCACTATAACGCAGAAAATGGAGCACGTGGGATGTTGATCTCTGTAACTATTTCCAACTGCACTAACGGTATCATTCTAAGAAATAATAGTTTTGTTAGAAAATACCAAGTTACTTACTCTGGTAATAGTACAAACGAAACGATTCAGACGAACGGAGGTAACTTTACATGATAATTGACTATGCTACACCTACGTTCAACCTTTACGGTCCTGAAGAAAGAGGTTGGTCTTACAGCAATCCGTTTGATTATTCAACATTAGAATGGGGTCTGTCTGAAGATAAACCAACCCAACTTGCTTTGGCTGAAGCTTCTGTAGAGCATTACTACAGAACAGAGGTTGATGCTTACAAATACAACCGTGGTTACCCACCAATTAGTGATCAACTAGATAAGATCTACCATGAAGGTGTAGATGCTTGGAAAGCTGAAATCCAAGCTATTAAAGAAGCTACCCCTAAAACTGCATTTGATGCAGACGAACTCGAACGGCGTAAACAAGCTGTTCGAGACTACCTATCCTCCTAAACAATATTATGTCTACTACTAACACTTGGAAAATTGCTCAACTTGAGCGTGAGACTGCAGACGGTTACGTCTTTACTGCTCACTACACCGTAGATGCCAACGACGGC
>Ga0255781_10001840_pt1 | contig 17139 bp, 22 predicted proteins | sample 101ome_21_FD_179979 | JGI IMG/M metagenome (GOLD analysis project Ga0255781, IMG submission 179979) | Coastal salt marsh microbial communities from the Groves Creek Marsh, Skidaway Island, Georgia - 101413BT metaG (version 2) | ecosystem: Environmental > Aquatic > Marine > Intertidal zone >... | reverse complement strand
GCCGGGCTTGTGTGCGAGATCGAGGGCGGCACGTGGTCGGGCGGCAGGCATACGCGCGGCAGCGGCTTTCGCAAGGATTGCGAGAAGTACAACCTGGCGGTCGAGCATGGGTATGCGGTTCTGCGGTACACGTCCGATATGGTGAAGAACGGCCTCGCAGCGGAGCAAGTGAGACGGTATCTGACCAATACGTGCGCTGAGACGCAGCCAGAGGCTCTGTGAGGCGTTTATGAACTGTCCGCAATGCCAAGGTAGGTCAGAAGTAACGCACACTCAGAGGCGATCTGAGAGCGTTCTGCGCAACCGTCGGTGTAAAGTTTGCGAATACAAGTTTGACACGCTTGAATCGTTTCACGTGGAACGAAAAAGTGTACAAAGAAAACAGGTCAAATTGACCAAATCGACAGCCTCGAAGCAGGTACAATTACGCGTCCAACAGGAGCCGATGAAGGAGCGTGATTACCCGGACGAGTACTGGGTAGTCGATGACATGGAAGAGGTGCGAGACGTGCTGAGAGAGATGGGAGTGGATGACTATGTCGGGTAGACCAAAGCTACGCGAAGCAATGCGCAAGCTAGAGGATCAGGGCGAGGATGCGTTGTTCGATCAATTGGCAAGCGGCATGACTATGAACGCTCTGGTGAAGCAGGTCGGTGTGAGCAAGCGCGTCTGGTACAAGTGGCTGAGATCGACTGAAGGCAGAGAGGAGCGTTACTACTCAGCGAGGCGTAAATGGGCTGACACGTTGGCAGAGGAGACGCTCGATATTGCTGACGGAGCAATCGATGCCCATGACGCTCAGGTGCGCAAGCTACGCATCGACACGCGCAAGTGGCTTGCTGCTCGTGCGAACCCGGATAACTGGGGCGATCGCCGAGATCCGCTGGTGTCCATCAACGTCCAAGACCAACATCTCGGCGCCTTGCGAGAACTGATAGCGCCAGACAATTCGGTCGTTTCTGAGCAGTGATACTCGCGCTCTCACGCAGTGAGAGAGGCGGATTCATGCGCGCGCGGGACCGCTTATTTAACATAATATCGGCCGTTCAGAGCTCAGATAACGCCCAAATAACAGCGTTAACACGCCGTTACATAACAGCACTGTTATAAAATACAGCAAAAACAATGACTTACGTCGCATAGAACGGGATGGGAGGGGGTATCGAGGTCCGAGCTCGCTCCCAGGCGCTCAGACCCCCCCCTTCGCACCTTGCCGGGGGAGGGGGAGTGGTAGTTAAACCCGCACGCACCAAAAAAATTTTTGAAATTTTCCGCGAGCAAAAAAAAGGCCCGCTGGCGCGGGCCTAGCTGGCTCTTCTGGGGAGGAGGGGTCGCCAGCTTATTTTTTCTTGGCGGTCTTCTTGGCCTGCCGGAACGCCTTCGCCGTAGGCGCGCCCTTGCTGCCCGGCTTACGCATTTTCTCTTTCGAGCCTGCCTTGATCCGTTTCCGCTTCGCGTGGATGTTCGCGTACAAACCTTTCGCCATCATGATCTCCTTGATTTAGTGCCGCTACACTTCCAGCGCTTTCGCGACAATCGGAGCGGGCTGTTGGGGTTCTTCGCCGCCTTCGGCGACCGCTTCATCTGGCCGGCGCTCCGCGCGCAGTAGGCGTCGCCTTTCTTAGTGCCGGCGCGCACCCGCGGCCCGCCGTCCTTGGCGCGGCCGGCCTGGCCGTACGACACCTTCTTGCCGGATGCCGTGACCTTGACCCGCGCCTTTCCTTTCCTTGGTTCTGCCATTACTTCGGCGGATACGAGGGCTTAGGCGATCCCACTCGAATGCCGCCTACCATCGATGCGTGTTTATTTTTTTTGTTGCTGCCTGCGTGCTTAACAGGCGCCTTGTGGCCATACTTCTGCATATCTGCGTCTCCAAAAGCCTAATAGATTAATCGATAAAAAAAATTAAAATAATGTCTACTAAAGGTATACAACTGTAACAGCGTTTGATAAGGTTCCTTTGTTACTGAGAGTTAACAACGAAAACAAAGGAGCGACAACGATGGCATACGTAGATGCAGAGAAAAAAGCAGAGTTAGCACCAGCAATCAAAGCAGTGCTCAAGAAGTACGACATGAAAGGCACGATCAGCGTGCGCAACCACATGACGCTGGTTGTAAAAATCAAATCCGGCGCGATCGACTTTGCGCCTTTTCATCGAGACCCTTGGGACTACCAGGTCAACGATTACCACATCGAAACCAACTACTACGGTGTGGCGCGCGATTTCCTGCTAGAGCTCAAGGCCGCAATGCAAGGCGAGAAGTGGTTCTGTGAAGACGACGTGATGACCGACTACTTCCATCGGTCGCACTACATCGACATTTATGTCGGTCACTACGACAAGCCTTACGTCTGCAACAAATCAAAGGAGGCCGCGTAAGCGGCCGGAGGAGCGAGCATGATGGAAGTGCAGATTTGGACTAAGCCAGAGTTAAAAAACTGGTGGGGAATTTTCCCCGCCGACCAACGTCGCAAGGCTATCGGATGGATTCGCCGCGAAACTAATGTTCCAGGCAAACCTTACATGGTCAAAATCTACGGCGCTGAGTTCGACAGTCAAGGCATCTTGCCCGGTACAAAGACTGACTGCCGAGTGTTTAGCACGATCAATAAGGCGAAAGCCTTTGTTAAAGATTACTTTGGAGAGCGAGCATGAGAATACGAAGCATTCGAGGCGAGTACCGCAAGCGCCGCCAGGTGCAGGAGCAAGCAGAAAGGAGAGCGCGCATGATCTACGGATACACCCGCGTAAGCACAGAAGAGCAAGCCGACGGCACGTCCCTCGCAACGCAGCGCACCATGATTCAGGGCGTTGCTCTCGCGAGTCAACTGCCTACCGACATAACGTACCTCGCCGACCCCGGGGTGAGCGGGAGCGTGCCGTTCTTCAGTCGCCCGGCTGTCGCGACTCTCGATATCCAGCCCGGCGACATCATTATTTGCAGCGCCCTCGATCGGTTCAGCCGCGACGCGCGCGATTGCCTCAACACGATCCACGAGCTCAAAGAGCTCGGAGTGCGTTTGTTCTTGAATGGCCACGGCGACGTGACCGACGAGGGCAACGTCACGGCGCGCCTCATGCTCGAAATCATGGCAGCGTTCGCGGGCCACGAGCGCCGCGTGATCAAGGAGCGCACCACGCGCGGCCGGCGCGCGAAGCGCGAGCGGGGCGGCTTTATCGGCGGCGAAGCGCCTTGGGGCTGCGCCATTCAAGGCGAGGGCAAAGACGCGATCGTCGTTGAGCTCCCGCAGCGCCGCGAGGCGCTCGGCAAAATGCGCGAGCTCCGCGACGCAGGAAAAAGCTATCGCGACATAGCGCAACTCATTTCCACGCAATACAATCTCGCCACCTCTCACATGAAAGTTAAGCGAGCATTGGATGCCGAAAGCATCGCCCCCTAATCCCTACATCGATTTCCTCAAGCGCTACCGGCATGACCCGGTGGCGTTTGTGGAGCACGTTCTCAAGGTCAAAGTACAGCCCTGGCAGGCGGAGCTCTTGCAAGCCGTGCAGGACGGCGAGCGGCGCATCTCGATCCGCTCTGGCCACGGGGTGGGCAAATCGACAGCCGCCGCATGGACCATGCTTTGGTACTTGATCACTCGATACCCGGTGAAGATTGTTGTCACGGCGCCGACCAGCGCGCAGCTATTCGACGCGCTATTTGCCGAGCTCAAGCGCTGGATTAACGAGCTGCCGATGGCCCTCAAAGACATCCTCGAAGTGAAGAGCGATCGCGTGAGCCATAAATCGGCGCCAAGCGAATGCTTTATTTCTGCTCGAACTAGCCGTGCCGAGACGCCAGAAGCGCTGCAGGGCGTGCATGCCGATAACGTGTTGCTGATCTGCGATGAGGCGTCGGGGATTCCCGAGCAGGTGTTCGAGGCCGCAGCCGGATCGATGTCGGGCGAGAATGCCTGCACGATCCTACTCGGCAACCCAACTCGATCGAGCGGATTCTTTTTCGACACGCATCACACGCAAGCCGGCGAGTGGTGGACGCGGAAAGTGAGCTGCGCTGATTCGCCGATGGTGAGCGACCAGTACGTCGATGAGATGAAGGTGCGTTACGGGGAAGAGAGTAATGCGTTTCGCGTTCGCGTGTTGGGAGAGTTCCCTGCCCGCGACGATGACACGGTCATTCCGCTAGAGCTCGTTGAGAGCGCGCAGGTGCGCGACATCGAGATTAGCGATGACGAGCCGATCATCTGGGGGCTTGACGTTGCGCGATTCGGTAACGCCGCGAGCGTGCTCTGTAAGCGCCAGGGGCGCAAGATTTTAGCCATGCAGGATTGGCGGGGCCTCGACCTAATGCAGCTCACAGGTGCTGTGGTCGCCGAGTATGAGAGCTGTCAGCCCAGACAAGAGCCCATGCAGATTTGTGTGGACTCGATCGGCGTAGGGGGCGGCGTTTGTGACCGATTGCGCGAGCTCGGCCTGCCGGCCGTCGGCATTAACACTGCAGAAAGTCCAGCCCTGCGCGGTACGTATATGAACCTTCGAGCGGAGCTCTGGTTCAAGCTAAAAGCCTGGCTAGAGGCGCGTGACGTGAACATGCCAAAGGACGATTTACTCCTCGCGGAGCTCGTCGCTGTCAAATATAAGTTCACAAGTGCTGGCAAGCTGCAGATCGAAAGTAAGGATGAAATGCGGCGGCGGGGAATGGCAAGCCCCGACCGCGCAGACGCCGTCTGCCTTACGTTTGCGACTGAAGCTGCGACTGTGATCAAGGGCGGTTCGATGGCCAGCAACTGGCAGAAGCCTATCCGCCGGAACCTATCGGTCGTATAAAAAAAGTTACAAGTGTAAACTTACGCAACTCATTTTCGTTTGCGACAATTGAGCGTACCTATTTGCCCATATATGGGAGCGCTCAATGGCAATGACCCAAAACCCAAAGCCCTACCGCAACGGCCCTGGCGGCCACCGCGACGCCGCAGCCGACATCGTGATTATGCTCGGCATCGCTGACAAGAAGAAAAAGAAAGCCAAAAAGAAGAAGTAAATGGGGCTTTTCGATTACTTCTCTGAGCTCGCGCAGCGCGCCGCAGAAAGAGAGTTAGATCGGCAGCGGATTATGGGCGAGCAGACGCGCGCCTTCGTCGATCAATACACTCCCTCTCAAGCCCAGGCGGCGTATCTTGCTGGCTCGATGGCTCCAGCAGCCGCGACGGCCGATGCTGCCGGACAGATGGCCCCGTTCCCGCCGGCAGACCTGCCGTTGGAGCAACTCCCCCAATACATGCAAAACGCGCAACCAATGCCCAGCATGCAGCAGAATCTGCAGCAGGGTAATTTCCTAGATGCCGGTTTGCAGGGCGTCGGGTTGTTGGGAGATGCGTTAACCCTCGCGGGTATTGGCGTGCCATTGAAGGCGCTGTCGAAGACAGGCCAAGCCATGCGTCAATCGACCAACCTGCTTGAGCCTAGCGACGTACCTCGCCTGCAGTTTACGGGCGATAGTGCGCCACAGCAGCTCGCTGAGGGCACCAGCCGTCAGTTCAGCACCACAGGTAAGTATCGAGGCGCTCCTGCAGATATTAAGTCTCCTGCGAAGCTGGCAGCTATGCAGCGCAAGCTCAGAGATTACGCTGAGAAGGGCGCTGATTATCGCTTGTGGTACGAGCAAACGAACGACGCTATCAAGCAACAAACCGCCGGCCGTCCAGGCAGACAAGATCAATACGCGGCGACGGCCGCAATCACTAGCCAGGGCACGAGTGTGCCGGCTAACGCCACGATGGCCATGAAGGGCTACAACCAGGCGATAGTCGGTGACGATATTGCAACTGGCAGATTCCCTTCATCGATGGGGCCGGCCATTCAAGACGTGTTTAGCGGAACGTCTGCGCCTCTCGGGCCTAAGCGCGAGCCCTTCTACGAGGCGCTCAACCAGGAAGCTGGACGCGCGAGGCAAACGAACGACATTCGGCAGGCCCGCGCATTCGGCTACAAGAACCCAGACGGCAGCACATTCGATGGCGGGCTAAGCGAAGCGCAGCATCGATTCATGGATGAGGAAACAGCCAAGCTGGTCGAGTTCGCGCGCAAAAATAAATTAGGCGGTCATGACGATTGGAATGCAGACCGAGTGCAGGCCGCTATCTGGATTGCACAAAAGGCAGAGGAAGAGGGCACATCGATCGCTGAAGCGGGGCGCATGTTCCAAGACTTTACGCCGCAAGCAATGATCAGAACTGAGGCGGCTCCCTCGGCCTCTCTGGGTCATCTGGGCGGTCTTTTAGATGAGAACAATGCACAGGCATTAAGAGACTTCAGCGCCCTGCAGGATGAAGCCATGCTCACGCCAGGCGGTCTTGATTTTATGACCGCGCAGTCTGGCGCGATGACCTCGCCAGCGTACTCCGGCCCTGGCGCCTATATGGGCCAAAGCAATCCCGGCGTCGGCATTCCTGTGTCGGTGGGCAAATCTACAGAAACCGTTGTTGACCCTGTGTCTGGCAAGGGTATCGAAGCATCGATTATGGACCCCGCGAGCCGGAAGGTTGTCGAAGCCTCTGCAGCCATGCAGGGCTTGCTGAGAGCGCAAGACACTGTCGGCTACACATCGATAACCAAGGCACCGAACGCTGCCTCTCGCAATGCGCTAGAGGTCAATCTTGGTCAGACCATATCGCCCGAGCAAATCGTTCGACTAGAGAAAGCGATCAATGAGGAGTTCGGTGAAGGGCTGTTGATACCGCTCCACACGCGCAACGGAGTGTCGATCATCGCTGCCGGCCCTGACGAGCTCAAGACTCTAGTCGGGGATACAGCGCCCAAGAAAACGCCTCAGTGGCAGAAGCGTCTTAACTCGCTGGTTCGTAATGAGCTCTCACCAGAAAGCACTGACTGGGGATTGAATACGGGCGACCTGGTTGGCGATACAGAAAATTGGACATACACCCCAAGCAGGTACTTGGCGCCGCTCGAAGAGGTCGGGCCAGAAATGCGTGGGTTGCTTGATGCCGGAGCGAAAAAGATTTCGCCCGTTTTAGAAAAGCTTGACTCGGAGCTGGTCAAAGAATTCCCTGCAGCGGGTGAGCGCAGTGTGATTGTTACTCGTGTTCGTCAGGCTCTTGCTGAGAAGGGAATTGCAGGGGTTCGGGAGCTGGTGGATAAGGGATTAGTCCCTGCTTTTGCGCTAGGCGTTCTTCTTGGCGCGCAAGCTCTTCCGTCAGCCACTGAAGATCAGCGTCCCACATCTTTGATCTGATGCGCTCGAACTTTTCAGGAATGGATGCAAGCCGACGCCGACCAAAGTCGGTGTTCGGATCGAAATACTGGGCAGGAGTTAGCTTGCTCATACAAGGAATTATAGCATGAGTGATGCTTACCAAGATATTGATGACGAGCAGTTCATCGATGAAGACCCCGGCATGGATGAAGAGCAGATCGAATCGATCGCGCGTCTAGCGATTGAGGACGCTGTTGATTTTATCGATAACACGGTCAGCCCTGGTCGCGCAGAAGCCGCCGAGTATTACAACGGCGAGCCATTCGGCAATGAGCAAGAAGGTCGCTCAACTGCGATGACGATGGACGTGCGCGATACCGTGCAAGCCATGCTCCCGAGTTTGATGCGCGTCTTCTGCGGCAGCGATCACGTTGTCGAGTACGCGCCTACCGGGCCAGAAGATGTTGAGGTCGCGAAGCAAGCGACCGACTACGTGAACTACGTGCTTAACCAAGACCAAGACGAGGCGTTTGTATCGATCATGTACCAGTGCTTTAAGGACGCGCTCGTAAAGGGCAGCGGGTTCCTTAAGTACTACTGGGATGAGTCTGACGAGGTTAAGACCTACGAATTGAAAGGACTCGATGACCAGGCGTTAGCTGCGTTAAACGCAGACCCCAACATCGAAGTCAGAATGCTATCTAGCAGCGCGAGCAACGACGCGGTCGATTCGCAAACTGGTCAGCCGCAAGTGCTACATGACGTTAGTGTCATTCACCGAACGGTGAGAGGCAAAGTCAAAGTAGCGGCGGTGCCACCCGAGGAGATTCTCGTCTCGCGTCACGCTCGCTCCTTTGCGGATGCGGATCTCATCGGACACCGCCGCTACGCCACCGTTAGCGAGCTTGTCGAAATGGGTTATGACTTCGACACCGTAAGCAACTTTCAAACAGAAGACGATGACTTCACGCTCTACAACGTCGAAGCGCGCGAGCGCATGTTGAGCGAACAAGATAATCGCGACTATTCCGATGACCCTGCGCGTCGCCGCGTTTTGTACGTCGAGGCGTTTATGCAAATCGACGTTGACGGCGATGGCATTGCTGAACTGCGCAAGCTGTGCTGCATGGGGCCGAACTACGAGGTCATGAGAAACGAGCCAGCCGATGATATTCCTTTTGCGCATTTCTGCCCTGATCCCGAGCCGCATGCGTTCTTTGGTATGTCGATCGCGGATCTCACGATGGACATCCAGCGAATCAAATCGGCAGTGCTACGTGCGAGCCTCGATAGTCTTGCTATGTCTACTCATCCAAGAGTCGGCATTGTAGAAGGCCAGGCATCACTCGAAGACGTGATGAACGTCGAAGCCGGCGGCATCATCCGCATGCGCAACCCTGGCGCCGTTGTTCCGTTCACGTTGCCTTACGTTGGTCAGTCGGCATTCCCGATGATGGAGTATCTCGACCAACTGAAAGAGAACCGCACCGGGATCTCAAAAGCCGCCGATGGTCTAGCGCCAGAGCAATTGCAATCGAGCACGCTCATGGCAGTCCAGCAGACGATTGCAGCCGCGCAGCAACGCATTGAGATGATTAGTCGCCTCTTTGCGGAAAACGGCATGACGCGCCTCTACAAAGGGCTGCTTAGGCTAATCATCCAGTATCAAGATCAGCCGCGCATGATTCGCTTGCGCAATCAGTTTGTGCCGATGTCGCCCGACGTTTGGAACGCAGAAATGGACGTGGTGAGTAACGTCCACCTCGGCCGCGGGTCTGACCAAGAGCGCATGGGCATGCTGCAGCAGGTCGCTCAGAAGCAAGAAATGATCATGCAGCAACTCGGCCCGCAGAACCCGATGGTCAGCCCGACCAACTACTACGCGACGCTCACGCAAATGCTAGAGCTCGCCGGGTTCAAGGACATCAACAGGTTTTTCATGGACCCAACGCAAGCCATGCAGCAGATGCAGGCCCAGGCGCAACAGCAAGAGCAGCAGCCTGATCCGAACCAGCAACTGATCCAACTGCAAATGCAGGCGCTCCAGGTCGATATTCAGAAGAAGCAAGCCGAGCTCGAACTAGAGCGCGAGAAGATGATGCGCGAAGACGATCGGCGCCGAGACAAAGACGAGGCCGACATGGTCTTGAAGGCGGCAGAGCTCGAAGCGCGTTACGGCGCCCAGGTGAACATCGCCGAGATCAAGGCGAACGCCGATCGAGATCGTGAGGTAGTGAGACAAATCGCGGGTGCGGTGAATGGCCAAGTCTGAGCACCAGTACCTGGAGAACATTCAGCGAATGTTCGATGACCCCGACTTTCAGACTTTGACTGACAGGGTGAAGTACGAATTTTTTGAAGCGTGGCAACGTGAGCGCAAACCCGACGAGCGGGAACGAATTCACGCGAAATTACAAGCACTCGACCAACTGATCAATGCCATGAGGGCGGCGGCAGACTCGATTGCTTTTGAAAAGCAAAGGAGCAACTGAAATCATGAGTGATAGAATTGAAGGCGAAGAATCTCCAGATCTGGGGATTTCTTCAGCGCAAAGCGCCATATTGGATATGTTGTCCCCCTCGGAAGAGGATACGGCAGAAGATTCAGAAGAGCGCGTTGACGAGTTCTCGGAAGAGGGCGAGGTCTTAGATGAGGCTGCGGAAGAGTACACCGATGAGGAGCTCGAAGCAGATGAAGAAGAGATCGATCTGGATGATGATGAACAAGAGCCAGACGAGTTAGAGACAGACGGCCAGACTTTCACCGTTAAGGTCAACGGAGAGGAAGTCGAGGTCGGACTAGACGAGCTCAAGGCAGGCTACTCACGTCAATCAGACTACACAAAGAAGTCGCAAGCATTATCGGAAGAACGTAAATCGTTCGAGCAAGACCGAGATGCTGTGTTACTCGAGCGACAGCAATACGCCCAACTTCTCGGGGCACTGCAGCAACAATTGAACGGACTGGATGAGCCCGCCCCGGACTTCGACAAGATGTATGACGAAGATCCGATCGAGGCGACGCGCGTCGAACGCCAATGGCAACAGCGGCAAGCTGCCAAGCAACAGAAAATGCACGCGATACAACTCGAACAGCAGAGAGTGGAAGAGGCTAATCGACAGTATCAGATGCAGGCTATGCAGCAGGTCTTAGCCGAGGAAGTACAACGACTTCCTGACGTGATTCCTGAATGGAAGAACGAGGATGTTGCGGCGAAAGAGCGCGAAGAGCTCCGTGAGTACTTGATTAACTCGGGTGTTGCAGAAGAAGAATTGCAAGCTCTAGTTCGCGCAAACCACATCAAGGTTCTGCGTAAGGCGATGCTCTACGACAGAGGCCAGAAGCGCGTCAAGCGCGCAACGAAAGACGGCCGTCGATCCAAAGTGGTTAGACCTGGCAGCAGCCAGGCGCAAGCCAAGCCCAGTTCAAGGAAGCAGAAGTCAGCTCGTCAACGTCTTGCACGGAGTGGTCGCATGGATGACGCGGCCTCATTACTTGAATCGATGCTCTAAGGAATTAATCAATGGCTATCGTAACTAACACTTTCACGAAGTACTCTGCCGTCGGCATTCGTGAAGATCTGGCGAATGTGATTTTCAACATCTCGCCCCAAACGACACCTTTCGTGTCAAACATGACCAAGCGTCGCAACGTTTCTAACACTTTCTTCGAGTGGCAGACTGACTCGCTCGCGGCCGCAGCAGCTAACGCACAGATCGATGGTGATGATCTGTCTTCTTACACTGCAGTGACTGCGACTTCTCGACTCGGTAACTACACGCAGATCATGCGCAAGGACTTCATCATCGCTGACAACCTCGGCGGTGCATTAGACCTCGCTGGTCGCCGATCAGAGATTGCTTATCAACTCGCTAAGAAGGGCGACGAGCTCAAGCGCGACATGGAGTTCAACCTTTGTGGCGTGAACCAGGCAGCAGTGGCTGGTAACAACACAACTGCTCGCAAGACTGCTTCTTTGTCTGCGTTCATCAAGACCAACACTTCGCGCGGCACAGGCGGTGCAGATCCCACAGTATCAAGCGGCGTAGTTAACGCTGCCGCTACTGACGGTACGCAGCGCGCCATCACCGAAACCCTGCTTAAGACTGTATTGCAATCAGTATGGTCAGAAGGCGGTGAGCCCAAGATGGCAATGGTTGGTCCTCACGTTAAGACTGTGATCTCTGGCTTTGCTGGTATCGCGGCTCAGCGTTACATGGCGCCTTCTGATTCACCCACCACCATCATCGGTGCGGCTGACGTTTACATGAGTGACTTCGGATCTGTACAGATTGTGCCTTCTCGTTTCTCACGAGCACGCGACTGCTACATCGTTGATCCCGATATGTGCGAACTGGCTACGCTGCGTCCTATCCAGAGCGAAGAGCTCGCTAAGACTGGTGACGCTACTAAATTCCTCCTGCTCGCAGAAGTCGGCCTCCAGGTCAACCAGGAAGCAGGTCTTGGTGTGGTAGCTGACTTGTCAACCAGCTAATAGGTGAAAGATGGAACATCGACGCACACTAAACATTGACGAGATCCTTGGCGCGCAGACTGATTTTGTCTACGAGTCTGGCGATTCATTGAAGGATGACAAGATCATCATCAGCGATTCGCAGGACGTGACAGCAATCATCGAAGCGAACAAGCGCTCAGCTAATGAAATCGACAAGCACCAAAAATATGGTGAGTGGTCGAAGGTGGCGTCGATCCCATTGAACCTGTACTACGACTTGAAACGGCAGGGCATCGTTGATGACCCTGCCCGTTTTAAGAAGTGGCTGAACGATTCTGACAATCGCTTTTTTAGGACGAGAGGAGGCCGCGTCTAGTGGCTGTAACGACCTATTCAGAATTGCAGGCTGCGGTCGCGGATTGGTTAAACCGCACCGACCTCACGTCGGCAATCACAGATTTTATTTCGCTCGCTGAGGCAGAGTTTCAGCGAACGATCCGTCATCGAAAGATGATCACTCGCAGCGATGCAACAATCGACAGCGAGTATTCGGCGACGCCGGCAGACTGGTATCAGAGCGTGTCGCTGGTTTTGAAAACAGACCCTGTGCATCCGCTTGAGTATGTAACGAACGAAGCGATGAACGAGCTCAAGAGCTCTAGTAGCGCGACGGGCAAGCCGAACTACTACACGCACGTTGGCACCGAGATCCAGGTATTTCCTGCGCCAGACGGCACGGGCTACACGGGCGAGCTCGTTTACTACGGGAAGATCGACCCGCTCACTGACAGCAACACGAGTAACTGGTTACTCGATATCGCGCCCGACATTTATCTCTACGGCACGCTAGTACAAAGCGCGCCTTACTTGCGCGATGACGAGCGCACTGGCGTGTGGGCATCGCTGTACCAAAAAGGAATTGAAGAGCTGATCGTTAGCGATCAGAGAACGCGCGGCCAGACGAGCGTGCGCATGAAGACGAGGGCATTGCAGTAATGGCATTCACTGATTACCTGGAAAACAAACTGGTCGCGCACACTTTCTCGAACACCGCGTACACGTCGCCCACCACGGTTTACGTGGCGCTCTACACGGTCGCACCGACCGACTCAACGTCGGGAACGGAAGTGAGCGGCGGCGCCTATGCGCGACAGAGCGCGGCGTTCACAACGACAGGCAACGCAGCAACCAACTCGGCAGCGATCGAGTACCCAACTGCGACTGCAAGCTACGGCACGGTTGTGGCTGTCGCGATTCTTGACGCATCGAGCGGCGGCAACATGCTGGCCTACGCAAGCCTTGCGTCAAACAAAACAATCGACACCGGGGACGTGTTTCGAATCCCGGCTGGTGACTTGGATATTACGCTCGACTAATGACGCAACCGACGGGCTTTGGATATGGTGCTTGGAGTGCTGGCAGATATGGCGAATGGTCATACAAAGACGCCTCCGCGAGTATCGCGGCGAGCTCAGCATTTGCTGCGGATAGCGAACGAGTCCGAGAAGGATCGGCTGCAGGAAGTAGTACGTCGAGCTTCACAAGTGCTGGGACGCGAGTACGAACTGGCAGCGCGACTGTCGCGGCAGCATCGACCTTCACAGCCTCCGCATCAAGAATCCAGTCAGCCTCTGCCGCAATCGCAGCCAGTTCAACATTCACCGCTGACAGCGAACGAATCCAAACCGGCAGCGCTAGTGCCACGAGCACGTCGAGCGTTACAGCGTCTGGTCAAATCGTTGCGGTGGGTGCTGCGACGATTACTGCCACATCTACCTTCACTGCCATCGGCGGAGAAGTGGAGCTCGGCGCTGCAAGTATCAGCGCTGTCAGCTCGGTTACTGCTAGTGGCGAGCTTAAGTGGAATCCACAAGGAGATGCATCGACAAGCTGGAGCGATCAGGCAGCGACTGCAGACACCTGGACAAATCAATCTGCAGCAAGTGATTCATGGAGCGGGCAATCGGCTGCGTCAACTACCTGGACAAATCAAACAAGCGCTTCGACGGATTGGTCGGAAGCTGCATAGGAGTTAGATAATGGCATCGACCTACGTTAACGACCTGCGAATCGAAGAACAGGCGACCGGCGAAAACAGCGGCACCTGGGGCACTAAGGTCAACTCAGCTTTTTCGCAAATCGCTGAGGCGTTCAGCTATGGCACCAAGCAGTTAGCGGCTGACTCGAACGAAACATTCACGATGCCCGACGGCACTAGCGACGGCACTCGATCGCTGTACTTGAAGATCACGTCTGCCGGTTCGCTTACTGCGACGCGCACCGTTACGCTCGGCCCTAATACCGTCAGCAAACTTTGGATTATTGAAAACGCTACAACCGGCTCCCAATCGATAACCATCGCCCAGGGTTCTGGCGGCACGGTCACAATCCCGACCGGCGCAGTGAAGATGGTTTACTCGGACGGCGCCGGGTCCGGCGCTGCCGTAGTGGATGCGTTAGTGGATTTAGATTTAACGGGCACTACAAAAATCGCGACCGCAAACATCGATGGCGGGTCTATCGACGGGACTACCATTGGCGCATCAACCGCTGCGGCCGGAACGTTTACGACAGGCCAGTTTGACACGTCTTTGAATGTAGACGGGACGGTGACTGCTGATGGTGGAACAATTGTTTCTACAGGTTCAGACGCTTTCTCGTCTAAAGCTGTAGGCGGCTATGCAATCCAAGCGTATCAAGATGCTACTTCTTCTGGACATACGGCGCTTGACTTACGTTCTGACGCAACTGCTGGTACTCGTTATTTGATTCGTGGCTACAACGACGCCGCAGGAACGCCAACAGAAGTTTTTTCAGTAGGTGCTGACGGGACGGTAACTGCTGATGGTTTGACTGTTGATGGTTCAACCACTGCTTCAGTAAGTATTCTCGTTGAAAACACATTAGCATCTGGAGATGCTGATTCCGATATCAATATTAAAACTGCCAGTTCAGGTGGCGAGCTAAGGATAAATTTTGATCATCCTTCGGCTACGAGTCCGTCTTTTATTCAAGGAGATGACAGGTTAAATCTTGCCCCTAACGGCACTGTCGCAATGACTTTAGAAAACAACGGAGACATCAGCTTCTACGAAGACACTGGCACGACTGCAAAGTTCTTCTGGGATGCTTCGGCAGAGTCGCTGGGGATTGGTACGAGTAGTCCTGCCCAACCTATAGAAATACTAAAGACAAGTGCTGCTGCTGTTGTTCCTATGATTCAGCTTCGCAATGGAGATTCTACTGCTGGTTCTGGAACTTCCATAAAGTTTATGCACAGCACAGTCAGTAATGCTACCTCTGGAACGTGCGAACTAGAATCAATTAGATACTCTGGAAATTTAGGCGCTTTAACTTTCAAGACCTCAAACAACGGAGGTACTGTCACGGAGCGCATGCGTATTGACGATACAGGCGTTGGCATCGGACGAACACCTTCATCCAAAACGCTTGAAGTAGAAGGTACTACCAGTAATTACAATACTATGCTGGTTGCTGATTCAGCATCAGGAACAACAGGCACTGGTGGCGGCATAGGCTTTCAATCAGACAACGGATCGGGGACTAGCGTTTTAGTCGCAGCAATCCAAGGCATCAAAGAAAACAGCACCGCAGGAGATCAGAGTGGTGCTTTAGTATTTGCAGTTAAAAGCCCATCGCCACATACAGTGGATGAAGCCGTGCGTATCGATTCAAGCGGGCATGTCATTATCCCTGCAGGAGTGACACTAGGCACAGCAGCAGGCACCTACAACGCAGCCAATACGCTAGACGACTACGAAGAAGGGACGTTTACTCCTGAGCTTCGAGACGCAACATCAGGCGGCAATACTGCAACAACAACGCACAAGTACGGTAATTACACAAAAGTTGGAAACCTAGTAACTATATGGATGCACTTTAGAAATATAGATACAACAGGAATGACAAGCGGAAATGCCATAAACATCACAGGTTTACCCTTTACTGCCGCCAGCAATATGTATACATCTAGCGTTGTTGCCACAGACAGAGTTACTTTTAGTGGTAACTACTTAAGTTTTTCTTTAACTGAAAATGCAACGTATGGCCCAATTTCAATTATTACTTCGAACGCACAAGATGCCTCATTGACTGTTGCTGCAATTGACGGAACTGGCTCTGACATTCAAGGAATTTGCGTTCAATATAGAACAGCCTAATTATCTCAAGTGGACTCTTGAGACGGACCAAAGGAGAAACAAATGGCTTTAACAGAAAGAACAGTCGAAGACAAAATTGAAATCGTCGGAGACTACAAGCACGTTCAGGTACGCACTGCGACCGTTATTGAACGAGATGGTGTTGAGATCTCACGGTCTTTCCATCGTCACGCATTATCACCAGACGCTGACATCTCAGGAGAATCTGCTGAGGTTCAAGCAGTCTGCAACGCTATGTGGACACAAGAAGTCAAAGACGCTTACGCAGCACACGTAGCATCACAAGGAGTCTAATGATGGTTACATGGACAATCTCAACACTTGAACGTGAGCTATCTGACGGTGGTGTCATCGTTGCCCACTGGAGAGCTACTGATGTAGACGGAGACTACTCTGCATCATCCTACGGCACTTGTGGGTTTACTTATGACGCATCTGCTTCTGACTTCACGCCTTATGACGATCTAACGGAGTCTCAGGTATTAGGCTGGTGCTGGGCTAATGGTGTTGACCAAGACGCTATTGAGGCATCTCTAGCAGCCAAGATTGAAGCCGACAAGAACCCAACTCAAGCGAATGGAGTGCCTTGGTAATGATCGACATCTGGACAATTGTAAACATCTTCACCGCTGTCGTTACGCTGGCATCAGCTATTGCAGCAGTCACGCCTACGACTAAGGATGACGAGTTCATCGCTAAGTACCTAAAGCCAGTCATTGACGCGCTTGCGCTGAATGTCGGTCACGCGAAAAAACAATGACCGAAGACGAGCGCAACCTCGCACTTCAAGCACTCCAAGAAATCGCTCGCCATGAGCGTGACTGCGGAGAGAGATACGGAGAGGTTGTGGCTGAGTTGAAAGAGTTAAGAAGTCTAACAACGAAACACGCGGAACGATGGGAACGCCTTGCTTGGCTGGTCATCGGAACCGTCCTCTCAACAGGTATCGTTGCCTGGTCTAAATTGTTGTAAAAGAAATGTTTGGGTTTGGTGCAGAGGCTGCCGTCATTGGCGGGATCATCTCTACACTGAAATCCTTGAACGACTCTCTATCGGTCGTGAAAGAGGCGGGCGCAAACGCCAGTCAATTGACAAATTTGGTCGGGAAGTACGCCTCGCTCGACCAGCAGATTCGAGACATCGAACGAGACAAAACGGGCGTCTTGAGTGTGCGCGATGCCACTACCCTCAGAATGGCCAAAAGACAGGCCGCTAACTTCGAGCAGATGCTGAAAGATTCACTCTTGATGAACAATTTGGGTTCAGAGTGGAGAGCGTTGATGGCAGACGTTGAAGCTAGCCGCGCAGCTCACGAGAAG
>Ga0255781_10001832_pt1 | contig 17176 bp, 19 predicted proteins | sample 101ome_21_FD_179979 | JGI IMG/M metagenome (GOLD analysis project Ga0255781, IMG submission 179979) | Coastal salt marsh microbial communities from the Groves Creek Marsh, Skidaway Island, Georgia - 101413BT metaG (version 2) | ecosystem: Environmental > Aquatic > Marine > Intertidal zone >... | reverse complement strand
CAATATTATGAACGAGCTGCGTGCGGAGCGCATACGCGAGCGTGAGAATGCGAAGCCTGGCGAGAAGTTATCTGAGATCAGCGCGATTGACGTGAGCATTGCGCGGGAGCGTGCGTCTCAGCATCGTTTTATTGCGGAGTCGTGGTCTGGGCGGTACAACAAGCGGTCTGATACGAATATTACGCTGAATGTTGGTGATTTGTACTTGGACGCGTTGAAGAAGGCCAAGGACGTGACCCCCCCACCGGAGGCCATTGAGCATGACGAGTAGTAATCCGTTTGATGAGTTTATTGGGTTATACCGGGACAAGCCTGCGCTGTTTGTGGAGGAGGTTCTGGGGTGTAAGCCGTTTGACTACCAGGTTGAGTTCTTGAATGAGCTGGTGAAGCCCACGCGGCGCCTGAGCATACGTTCTGGGCATGGCACGGGTAAGACGTGTAGTTGTGCGTGGGCGATGATTTGGATTTTGCTGTTTCAGTTTCCTTGTAAGGTGATTGTGACGGCGCCGACGAGTGCGCAGCTTTTTGACGGCTTGTTTAACGAGGTTAAGAAGTGGATTAACGAGTTGCCCCCCCAGCTCCGGTCTTTGTTGAATGTGAAGTCTGACCGTGTGGAGTTTATTCCGGCGCCGACTGAGGCGTTTATATCTGCGCGTACAGCGCGTGCAGAGACGCCGGAGGCGCTTGCTGGGGTGCATAATGAGGCTGGGTTTGTTTATATCATCTGTGACGAGAGTTCGGGCATTAGCGAGGCGGTCTTTGAGGCTGCGGCGGGGTCTATGAGTTCGACCAATTGTAAGACCATTTTGATTTCGAACCCTACGCGTGTGAGTGGGACGTTTTACGAGAGCCAGACGCGTCAGTCTGACAAGTGGTGGACGCGGAAGTGGTCTTGTTTGGACAGTCCGTTGGTGTCGGATGAGTTTGTTGAGGAGATGAAGCACAGGTATGGACCTGAGAGTGCGGCGTTTTCGATACGTGTTTTGGGTGAGTTTGCTAAGGCTGACATTGACACGATCATACCGTATGAGCTGGTGGATGCTGCGATGGGTCGGGATATTGCGGTTGACGAGCATCAGCGCACGATCTGGGCGTTGGACCCGGCGCGTTTTGGGGATGCTCGGACGGCTTTGGTGAAGCGCACTGGGAGTGTGGTGACTGAGGTTATGAGTTGGCGTGGGTTGGACACGATGCAGACGATTGGTCGTGTTATGGCTGAGTATGAGGCGTTGCCGGAGAGCCAGCAGCCTGCTGAGATCTTGATTGACGAGGTTGGCTTGGGTGGACCGATTGTTGACCGCATGCGCCAATTGGTGGGTGATATTGTGCGCGGCGTGAATGTGTCGGAGAGTCCGTCGAGTAAGGGCGTGTATAATAATTTGCGTTCTGAATTGTGGTTTAAGGCGAAGGCTTGGTTTGAGAGCCGGACGTGTAAGGTACCTAAGAATGAAGAGCTGTTGGCTGATTTGACTGCGATTACGTACACGTTTTCTGCGAGTGGTAAGATGCAGGCTGAGACGAAGGATTCTATGCGCAAGCGTGGGCTTAGGTCGCCAGACCTTGCGGATGCGTTGTGCTTGAGCTTTGCCTCGGATGAAATCACGATGTTGCGCGGTCCCATGCGTGGCTGGGATGGTCCTTTGCGGCGCAACTTGGCTGGTATTGTTTAGCGCCCCTCAAATTACGTGATTTGCCCTTGGCGTGTTAAAATTTCCGCGAGTAATCGATGGAGGTGTGTTTATGCCAATGGTCGGCGGGAAAAAGTATTCTTACACCAAGAAGGGCATGGCTGCGGCGAAGAAGGCTGCAAAAACGTCTGGCAAAAAAATGTCTTACGCCAAGAAGAAGAAAAAGTAATGGCGCACGGCAAGAAGCACGGCCTTTACGAGAATATACGCTTGAAGAAGGCTCGGATTAAAGCCGGGTCTAAAGAGCGCATGCGCAAGCCCGGCACTAAAGGTGCACCTACGGCTGCGGCGTTTAAGGCGGCTGCTAAGACGGCGAAGGGTAAGAAGCGTGGCGGGAAAGCGTAAGTCTGGCCCCAGCCTTAGCGTGGGACGCGGTGAGAAGCTCTCTGTGAAGCGTGGTGGCGGTCTGACGGCTAAGGGGCGCGCGAAGTACAACCGCGCAACTGGGAGCAATCTGAAGGCTCCTGCGCCCAACCCTAAGACCAAGAAGGATGCCGCGCGTAAGAAATCGTTTTGTGCGCGTTCTCAGGGTTGGACCGGGGAGCGCGGTAAGGCTGCGCGCAAGAGATGGAAGTGTTAGATGTCTATCGAGTATTATATCCCGCCAAACCTGCGGCGTCCTTTGCGGCGCGCATATAATCTTGGTTATCAGATTTTAGACAACGTCATTGGCTTTGATGACGAGTATGAAACCTCTGGCGAGCGCCTTGGGACTGCTTTGCGTACAGACCCGGTGAATACTGCGTCAGAGTTTGGCAAAAGTGCTTATCAGGGCGCGCGCCAGGGTTTGATGGATTTTGCAAACTCTCCAACGCAATTTGCCAGTGATTTGCTGGATAACACGATCTCGAACATTGGGGATGCCGGGTCGCGGCTTAGTGTGTCCGAGCTGACGCCATATTTGCCAGAGGGTGTATCAGAGAGCGCCGCAACGGGCCAGCAGTTGCGGGATGCTTACGGAACGATGTTGGGTGATGTCACAACGATTGGCTCACTGGTGCCTGCTACCAGGGGCGCTGCGGCGTTGGGTGGGCTGGCAACGGACGCTGGTGCGGAAATTAACAAGCGCTTCGGTGCGGATATTGCCGGACTTGGTCGTGCGGTTGCGGCTGGTGATTTGGAGCAAATAGGTGAGATTTTTGGTCCGGCAGGTCAAACGAGTGACTTGAGCGCTGCGGTTGTGCAGTCATCTTTGGGCGCGGATATTTTATTCCTAAAGGCAAAGAGTAACCCGCGTCTCAATCAGATCCTGATGGATTTTAACATAGACCCAAGCAACGCGGATGCGGCGCCTCTGCCCATAATTGACGCTGCGCTGGATAAGGCGGTCAATCAGAATGTTATAGACCCACGCGATGCGAATGCCTTGCTTGCGCGCTTTGCCGAGCGTGATCAAACGCCTGCTGGTGAGACAACACCATATTCACAAGTGGAGGTGATAGATCCCCGTGACTTAGTCGGCGCGAAGATTAGTCCAACGCCTGCTGATTTAACGCGCGCTGGCAGTTTTTACGAAGGTATAGACGCTGCAGGCACTACTCGGCGAACACCGTTCTTAGGTGGACCTCTGTTCCCTCTACAGCAGGCTTATAGAGATGCTGACGTTGCTTGGATGGTAGATAGTAAGTCAAAGGGGCAAACTAAGCTTAATAAAGATTCTGATTTTGTGGCGGTGACTGCAATGTCGCCAAAAGCCCATCAATCTAATGCTACGGTTGCTGATGCCTATATGGGTACATTAGAAGCGTATATTAAAGATGGTCGATTGCCTGAAGAAAGTATTAACCAGCTTAATAAAGTGGTAACTGAATTTGGCAAAAATACTGTAGATCCAGAGCTGCAAAGATTAAAAAACTTCGTTGGGTTTGATAGCCCATATTTCAATGAGTACATGCGAGGGTTAACTTTTCCTCAGCGAGAGGCTATCTCTAAGCTTATGACTGCGCCTAAAGTGCGTGACATTGGCGGTCCGAATTTTCAAAGAATTTTAGATAGCTCCATTCAGCCTGAGTTTGCAGGTAGTAATTTAGGCGACACGCTATTGTTGTTAGAGCTTAATAAAAAGGCTGGCCTTTTAGACGTAAACGAGTTGGGATTACCAGAGCATCCATCGTATAGTGTTGGCTTGCCAGGGCGGGTTGTTGGTCGATTTGAGAACCCAATGTCTCGCGGCTTACTTTTTTCTGACTTTGAAGCTGAATATTCTAACAGGCCGACAATTATGCGCTCGGATGGCACGCCAGACCCAGCACAAATGGCTTATGCATTTTCACGCGCATTGCCTACAACGGAAATTACGCCAGAGGGTGCGAGAAATATGCAAGAGGCAATGCAGTATTACAGCATTGAGCAACCATTGCAGGCTCAATTAATAGATCAAGCGTTGCAAAGTAACTGGAAAACGTCATTAAAACCATATGCGCAAGGAAAGGGCGAGGGAATATCGCCAATTGAGTATCAGCGCGCTTTAGAGAGAAATCCATCTTATCCCACGCTTGAGCCTTACACGGCGCAAGAAATCGCAAAGGGCGCGCGCGAAGGGAATTTTGAGGTTTTGCAATTAGGTCGCTCTGACATTTATTTTGGGTTAAAGAAAAATCCTGATTATACATGGATGAATGATGGCAAACCTGTGCCGGGCCTAAGTGATAATGAGGTCGATCTTGTTGGTGTTGTTAGCAACGAAATTGGTGCCAAGGGCGTAGCTTCTCCTGCAATTATGGGTAAGGCTATTGAAGAGGGTGCTTCTGTTCTTAACGCATTTGCAGTGCCTAGTGAGCGATACCCAGAAGGATTTTTGCCAAATGTGTATGGTGGGTATGGATTTGAGGAAATAAAACGTATACCATTTAGTAAGGAATTTTACATTGAAGAGCGTGGCGAAGCTGCTTACAGAGATCTTTTGCGTCAATGGCGTTCAGAAGGTTGGGATGAAAGCCAAGGCTTTCCAGACGTTGTTTTGATGAAATGGAGTGGCACAGATGAGCAAAGAGCAAACGCAAGCCAGCGAGTTTTTGACAAGAGTTTTGCAGGTTTTGGGTCAGGAGAAGACCTCGGCCCTCTCAGATCGGCAGGACAAAATCTTGAGTCAAGCGTTGAGGCGTCTTCTAAATCGCAAGTCGTCCAGTCAGATAACAGACGCCGAGATACTGGGGCAGTACGATCTGGTAGTGGATCATCTAAGTCCCAAGGCATACGAAGTGCGGTAGAAGAGCTTAGAAGCCTATCACCATTACAACGAAAAAATTTAGGTCTGCTTTCTTTTGATTATTAAGTAGGGCTGCTTGGCGTTTATTAACACCCGCCCCACCCTTCCCTCAAATTCTGTGTTTCACGCCTGCTGTGGTATTTTGACCATGTAAAGCAGGAGTGCACAAATGGCGATTACAACTTATGCTGAGCTGCAGGCGGCGGTTGGCGATTGGCTCAATAGAGTGGATTTAGATCAAAAGATACCTGACTTTATCAGGCTTGCAGAAAGCACATTGAATGATGTTTTGCGTCAAGCCGATATGGTTACACAATCAACGGGCATTACAATCACGTCTGGTCGTGCAGCTTTGCCGTCAGACGCTCTGGAGGTCGTTTATGCACAAGTTGGGAGCACAGAGGATGAACCTCTTGAACAAGTCAGCCCCCAGCAACTTACTATGCTACGCCGGACCAGAACGCGAGATGCAGGAAACCCACGATTTTTTGCAATTATTGGTCGGCAAATTGTTGTCACTCCTACCCCGTCAAGCGGCACGTTGGATATTGATTATTACCAGCGCATTCCGGCTTTGACGACATCCAACACGACCAACTGGCTGCTAGACGATGCGCCGCACGTTTACTTGTACACAAGCCTGCTGCACGCAACCCCGTTCTTGATGGACGATGCGCGTTATCAAGTGTTCCAAAACACCGTCAGCCAGCAAGTGATGGCGAGCGTGAAATCTCAACAAACGCTAAGTTTGGATGATGTGAAATCTGCAGGTTTTAGTCTTTCAACGCCTTCTGATCTCGCAGCGGCTGCAATGGACGCTAAGGCCGCTGTTTCCAACGCCGCAAACAATATGTGAGACACAGATGCCTAGCACCTATCAAGAGCTAAAAGACGCTGTACTGGCTTTCTCAAACAATCAAGTTATTGAGCAAAGCATAGACACGTTTATTGATCTGTGCGAGGCCGATATGTCGCGCCGTATTCGTCATTGGCGCATGGAAAAGCGGTCTAACGCTGATCTTGATACGCAATATACGTCCTTGCCGACTGACTTTTTGGCTCCAATTCGCATGTCTATTGTTAGCGGCGATACCTACATCATGGAGCCTGCGTCTACGCAGGAGATAATCACTCAGCGGCACAAGGGCGCGAACACAACGGGCAGACCAAGGCTTTACAACGTGCTTGATGGGTCTATTGAGGTTTGGCCTAGCCCAGATGCAACTTACACGCTTGAAATGGTATATTACGGGTCTGTTAATGCTCTGTCTTCAAGCAATACAAGCAACTGGATTTTGCAGTATTTCCCCGACACTTACCTTTATGGAACGCTTTTGCATGCCGCGCCATTTCTGGGGGAAGATCAGCGATTACCTGTTTGGTCTTCGCTCTATGACAAGGCGGTAGAAGCAATCAATCAGGACAGCCAAAACGCTAAATTTGGCGGGGCTGGACTACGCATGAAAATAAGGAGCTACTAATGGCAAGCATATCGGACTATGTGTTAGACGCGGCGCTTTCAAAGTTGGATACGGAGGCTAATCGCGTTGATATTTGTAGCGCTGAGCCAACCACCTACACGGCGGCGACTTCTACGAATACTCTTGGTAACTCAACAAGCATTAGTATTTCAGCGCCCACCAACGGTGACACGTCTGGTCGCAAGGTTACTCTGTCGGCTATTTCGGGCGCTTCCGTTACTGGTACTGGCACAGCTACACATTTTGCTATTTCAGACACAAGTAACTCACGCTTGCTTGCAACTGGTTCTTTGTCATCATCTCAGTCTGTAACATCTGGAAATGCATTCAGCTTAACAGCGGTTGATATAGAAATTCCTGATCCAGCATAAGAGTTAAGATATGGTCACTCTTGTTAATCGGGCAAAAATGTCCACCAGCACCACGGGTACTGGAACGATAACTTTGGGTTCTGCTGAAACTGGTTATCAGACTTTTGCTGATGCAGGGGTGGCTGATGGTGATGTGGTTCGTTATGTCATTGAGGACGGTAACGACTGGGAGATTGGCTCAGGCACTTACACAGCCACTGGGACAACCCTGTCACGCACGGTAGACGAAAGCTCTAACTCTGATGCTGCACTGAACTTAACTGGCTCTGCGGTGGTGTTTATCACGGCTGCGGCTGAGGATGTGTTTCAGGGTCAATACTTTGCAGAAGATGCTGACGCTCCACCTACGGCACCGTCTGCCACTGGCACTTATGCAGTCGCTATAGGTGATAACTCTACTGCATCAGGCATTCGTGCTACTGCAATTGGTGGGGCAACGTGTAGTGGCAATAGTGAAAGTATTGCGATTGGTTCAGGTGCTGTTTCGTCGGCGAACGTATCAACAGCAATTGGCCCAAATAGTGACGCAACATCCGCAGGTTCGCTTGCCGTTGGATATTCAGCGCAAGCCGTTACTGGCTCTTATGCAACAGCGGTATCAAGAGCATACGCCTCTGGCGCAGACGCTTTTGCAGCAGCCATAGCAAGCAACTCATCTACCTACGGTGCTACTGGCGCATATGGAGTTGCCATAGGCAGAAGTAACAAAGCTACAAGCACGTCCGCAGCAGCAATTGGTTCGTATAATACAGCTAGTGGCACTTACTCAACAGCGCTGGGTTCAAGCAGTACCGCATCAGGTACACGTTCATTTGCGGCTGGTTATATTGCAACGGCAAGTGCAGCAGATGCAGTTTCTATAGGCTTTACCACTACAGCTTCCCATGCAAACGCAATCGTCCTTGGCGATACAGCATCGTCATCAGCAACAAACGAAATCACACTAGGCAGCACCAGCGACACAGTGCGCATATCCTCTGCCTACACCCTGCCCACCTCAGACGGCACTAACGGTCAGGTGCTTACCACAGATGGCGCAGGTGCTGTTACGTTTGCGGATGCTGGTGGTGGTGCAGACTTATACGCTGCTAACGAAAGTAGCCCTTCAGCACAACCTTCTGCAACTGGAGTAAATGCAATTGCTATTGGGGATGATAGTTTAGCTAGTGGTCTTCGTAGTATGGCTGTTGGTTATAGTTCTACAGCAAGTGGACAAGATTCAGCCGCTTTAGGTAATGCAACGGCATCTGGGGGAAGTTCAGCGGCGGTTGGGTTTTATGCGGAAGCTAGTGGAGCAGGGGCTGTAAGTATAGGTTATAGTGCGGTAGCTAGTGGTACTTTTGCGGGATGTCTTGGTTTTAATGGAAGAGCTACAGCAAATAGTGCAGTTACGCTGGGTAATTCATACGCTTCTGGTGAGGACAGCCTCGCAGCAGCCATAGACAACAATACATCAAGCTATGGTGCTACTGGTGCTAATAGTATTGCGATGGGTGATCGCAGTAAAGCAACAGCGCAATATGCGATTGCAATGGGGTATCAGTGTCAAGCGACAAATACAGCAGGTGTTGCACTTGGCTATCAGGCTGAAGCGGGTCAGTATGCATTTGCTGTAGGTCAAGGTGCTATTGCTGAGGGACGTGGCTCGTTTGCATTTGGCTATGGTGCAAAAGCAGTTGAGCGTCACAAGTTTGCATTTTCTGGCCCGTGGTATGATAATGTCGGCGATAGACAAGGTGGCTATCTTGTTTTGGCTAGAGATACGACTGACGCAACTGCATCTGCACTTACCTCAAGTGGTACTGCTGCCTCCACCGACAATCAAATTATCCTGCCAAACAACTCTGCCTATAGCTTCTCAGGCACAATCATTGCTCGTGAAAGCGCAACTGATGGCAGCGATTACGCAAGCTGGGAAATCAAGGGTGCATTGCTGCGTGATGCCAATGCTGCATCGACTGTCTTGGGCAATGGCATTGTGAACAAACTCTATGCCTCTGCTGGTGCATCTGCATGGGCTGTGGCTTTGTCTGCTGATACAACAAACGGCGGTCTAAAAGTTGAGGTTACAGGTGCAGCAGCTACGAATATCCGTTGGGTTGCCACGGTCAATACAAGCGAGGTGACATACGCATAATGGGTAAGATTGAATTAGATCACACAGGCTCAGGCGGCGGCATTACACTTAGCTCTGATGGCACTGACCTACTTTTAGACGGAACTGCTATTGGCGGCGGTGGAGGTTCTGCTTTAGAGCTTTACGCAGAGAACCCTAGTTCAGCTACAGCGCCGAGTGCTACTGGCACGAATGCTGTGGCGATTGGGAGTGGCACAATTGCTCAGGGGCCTAATGATGTTGTCCTTGGCACAGATAGTGATACAACCACTTTAGGCGACAGTGTTGCTATTGGTAATAATGCTAGGAGCCAAGCTCTTCGCGGCCTTGCTATTGGTTATAACTCAAGAGCCTCAAACCGAGATACAATAGCAATTGGCTCAGATACTCATTGTTTTAGCAATGAAGCAATGGCTTTAGGGCATAACGCTATTTCTGGAGGCACTCAGGCTGTTGCTTTGTCGGACTCCTACGCCTCTGGCACCGACAGCTTTGCCGCAGCCATAGCTACTAATTCATCTAGCTATGGTGCTACTGGTTCTAACAGCATTGCGATGGGGTATCAGGCTAAGGCTACAAATACATATAGCGCTACGTTTGGTGGGTTTAGATGTCAAACAACAGGTGGGGGCGCAGCTTCTTTAGGTGGTTTTGATAATGTAGCTTCAGGCAGTTACTCTACGGTTATTGGGGGCAGAGATAGTACAGCAGATGCCTCTTATTCTTATGCTTTAGGTCGTGGATCACATACTCAAGGTATTGAAAGCCGTATGGCATTTGCTGGTTCTGCATCAAATGGAGATATGCAGTCAGGGTATTTTTGTCTAGCCAAGAATACAACAGATGCCACTGCTACGGCATTGGTTACAAATGTTTACCCTGCTGCATCGACAACCAACCAAATCATCCTTCCCAACAACTCAGCCTACGCCTTCCACGGCACTATCGTAGCCCGTCAACAAGCATCAGGTGGCACAGCAAGTGCAGCATGGAAGGTAGAAGGCTTAATCCGCAGGGAAGGTTCTGCTGGCACAACGGTGTTAGTCAACAGTGCAACAACTGTCCTAGACAACACACCATCGTGGGGCATGGCTCTAAGTGCTGACACTACTAACGGTGGCTTGGCAATCACAGTCACTGGTGCAGCCTCTACAAATATTCGCTGGGTCGCTACGATCCACACCTCTGAAGTAACTTACGCCTAAGGAGATCGACATGGCTATTCAGAACAACATTGCCGAAGGCAACAGCCAATATGGTATCGCCTTTAACAATGCTTACTATCGCATCGTCACAGCGGCAATCAGCCGTCAGCGTGGCACTACACCTAAGTTTTCAGTAATGATTGACTTGTCAGCATATGCGACAAGCACACCGACTGATGACACTCGTGAGGTAGACTTTAAACGGTACAACGCAAACCTAGATGACATCAATGCTTCATCAGGAGATGCTTTCCTTGATAAGTGCTATTCTTGGGTAATGGCTCAGGACGATATGGCGGGATCAACTGCCGTTTAAGGAGTAGCACATGCTTGGCTTCAGCCCCTTAGCATCAGCCGCCCTAGCAGATGATGGGGTTGTAGCAGAACAAGCTTTTGGTCTTGATGCTATTACAACGGGTGCGCCTGTTGTTGACAGTTCAAGTATTACTCAGGTTCACAGCATTGCACTTGCCGACATTACGGCGGGTGCGCCTGTCATTGATGCAGCAACAGCGTCAGAAGATCAGGGTTTAACGGCGTCAGGCATTACGGCTGGAACGCCTGTTGTTGACAGCACAAGTCTTACAAGTGATTACAGCTTTACTAGCGTTGGAATTGCAGCATCCGCGCCGACTATTGATGTGACAAGTATCACGCAGCTACACAATATCACCCCATCTGACATTATCGCTGGCTCTCCATTAATTGACAGTCCGACTGCGGCAGAGGAAGCGAACCTCACAGCTACCGACATTACGTCGAGTGCGCCTGTCATTGACGCAGTATCACTTAGTCAAGACTACAGCTTTAGCGCCGGAATAACGTCTGGCGCACCAGCAATTGACGCTTCCAGCATTACGCAGGTGCACTCAATTATAGCCTCTGAGATCACCGCAGATGCGCCTGTCGTTGACACAGTTACGCTAGTTGAAAATTTATCCCTCACGGCCTCAGAGATCACTGCTGGTGCGCCAACATTAGACGCAGCGGCTATCACGCAGGATCATTCATTTAGCGCCTCACTGACCGCCGGAGCGCTTGTCGTCGACGCGTCTGGTATTACGCAGGTACACAGCATTACGCTCGTAGACATCATCAGCGGCGCACCGCAAGTTGGTCCGGCGCGGTTCCTGTGGGAAGAACAGCCGCTCACGGCTGAGACTTGGACCGATCAAGCAACTGACGGTGAAACTTGGACTGATCAGGCAGTAAGCGCTGAAACTTGGGTGGAAGCTGCTTGATGTGATAATGTTTTCTCAAAGGAGAGTGAAACATGGCAATCACAATTTCTCGCCCGGTCGTGGGTGCATCAACTGACTCATGGGGCACCACGATCAATAGTGGTCTGCAAGCAATTGAAAGCACATTAAACGGTAGTGGAACGGGAAAAGCGACTGTTGCTCCTGATCTATCGACACTGACCATAAACGGCACAAATGTTACATCAACGGCTGCTGAGTTAAATCTTCTTGATGGAGTCACGGCAAACACGGCTGAGTTAAATATATTAGATGGTGTTACTTCGACGGCGGCAGAGTTGAACCTAGTTGACGGGGCTGTCTCTAACACTGTCGTAAACTCTAAAGCGGTTATTTACGGATCGGCAGGCGAGGTGCAGGCTACTACCGTTGACCTTGGAGATTGGACGATTACTCAATCCGGAACAGAATTAAAATTTAGCTATCAAGGAACAGCCGTCTTTAAATTATCAAGCGCTGGCGCGGTTACGGCAGCAAGCGATGTTACAGCATATGGAACTGTCTAATGGCTCTCCAAAGCAGCGGGGCAATCAGCTTATCTAATATCCAAACGGAGTTTGGTGGGTCTAATCCTATCTCTATGTCTGAGTATTATAGAGGCGGTTCTTTTACGACAAACAACAACACAAATGTCCCTACCTCTGGCGCAATTTCTTTTTCAAATTTTTATGGTGGGACTAGCGAGTTTACTTTTTCAATCACCTCAACCACCGAAAACGCAAATTTGCGCACGCTGGCGCTGGCGGCTGGATGGGGTGGCTCAGAACCATTAATTTGCAATATATCTTCTGGAATTTATTTGTGGTCAGACACCACCTCTTCTGCGGGGCTTATTATCTCAGGGTCTTTTTCTGGCGGCCTTACCGTAAACAATTCTGGTTACATTATGGGGAAAGGCGGCGCTGGTGGTAACAGGAGTTCGTCAAATTTTGGTGATGGTTACGCTGGCTCAGCAGGTGGTCCCGCAATATCAAATGCCTCCTCCAATGTGACCATTGTTAATAACTCTGGCGCTTATATTGCTGGCGGCGGGGGCGGCGGTGGCGCGGGGAATGGTGGCACTCCGGTTTCTGTTGGGGGTGGCGGCGCTGGGGGTGGGCCTCACGGTGGGTCTGGATCTGCAAGCTACACGTATGGTGGAAACCCAGCGCCGGGAAGCGCTAGTTCGTCATTTATTTATTCAGATGGAGATACTACTGGCGATACTACCGCGCCCGGCGCGCAAGCTGGTGGTCGTGGTGCTCCACATAAATATGATGATGGTGTTGGTGGCACCCAACTCCAAGCACAAACAGGTGGTCGAGTTTTGCCCGGAACGGGAACTACAAGCGGCAGCTATATTTACAATGGAAATAGCGAAAATCCCAAGGGTTTGTATTTTGTTGGCGGTGGCGCTGCGGGAGTAGCAGGGACGAATGCCACTCTTACGGGCCAAGGCGCAGGTGGCGGCGGCTGGGGCGCAGCAGGTGGAACGGGCAAAAATTCCCGTGCAGGTGGCGCGGGTGGGGCTGCTATATCAGGCACGGCTGTTACTCTCACAAACAACGGTACAATTTACGGGACAACCTCAACATGACGTATATACCGCTGGATATACCTGCTGGGTTCTACAGAAACGGTACAGACCTTGAGCAATCAAATCGCTGGCGGGACGGCTCATTGGTGCGCTGGCGCGATGGTAGCTTGCGTCCTGTTAAGGGGTGGGTATCCAGAAAAACATCGTACAGTACAAATACAATTCGTGGCATGCACGCTTGGGAGAGTTTGAACGGCTCAACCTATTTGGCTGGCGGCTCATATAATGAACTTAAAGTCATGGTAGGCTCTAACACGCTTTACGACATTACACCCTCTGATTTAACCGCTGGCATTGAGCGGGCCACTGTTATTACGGGTTATGGGTATGGCGACTATGGCGTGGACGACTATGGCGTAGCCCGTCAAAACTACGGCAATTACTCTGAAGCAACCACTTGGAGCTTGGATAATTGGGGCGAATATCTTGTTGCATGTTCCTGCAAGGTCGGTGGCGCTGGCGATGGGCGGCTTTTGGAGTGGCAGCTTGGCTCTGCGTCTGATGCAGCGGTTATCAGCAATGCACCGACCAATAACTTGGGGTTAATCACGACAGAAGAGCGATTTTTGTTTGCGCTTGGGGCTGGCGGCAATCCGCGCAAAGTTCAATGGTGTGATCAAGAAAATAACACAGTATGGACTGCGGCGGCGACAAACCAAGCGGGTGATATTGAGCTTCAAACCTCTGGGCAGATCATGCAAGCGGTGCGAACACGCGGTCAGACCTTAATTATAACAGACATTGACGCGCATTCAGCGAGATATATTGGCCCACCCTTTGTTTTCGGATTTGAGCGGGTTGGTACATCGTGCGGTGCAGCATCACGCAAGGCGGCTATTGACGTTGACGCGGGTGTATTCTGGATGGGCCAGAGAGGGTTTTTTACCTTTGCAGGGAATACGGTTCAGCAAGTGCCTTGTGCGGTGCATGATTACGTGTTTGACGACTTTAACAGGGATCAGCAATCACAAGTCTGGGCGTGGGCAAACACAGAATATGGGGAAGTCTGGTGGTTTTATCCAAGCTCTGACAGTCAAGAAGTCAATAGATATGTCGCCTTCAATTACAATGAAAATTACTGGACGATTGGTGAGCTAAGTAGAACGTCAGGCGTTGCTCGCGGTGTGTTTAAGTATCCTCTAATGATTGCTACAGACAAGACTGTGTATGAGCATGAATTAGGTTTCAGTTATGATAGCGCCACTGTTTTCGCAGAAACGGGTCCGGTTAGCCTTGGAAATGGTGATCAGACAATGCACGTCATGCAGCTTGTGCCAGATGAAAAAACCCAAGGCGATGTGAGTGTAAAATTTAAGACTCGCTTCTATCCCAATGACACCGAAACAACACACGGCCCATATACCCCAGCCAATCCAACAGGCGTGCGTTTCGCTGGTCGTCAATTTCGGATGCGCGTTGAAGGCGCGGAAAACACCGATTGGCGAGTGGGTAATATGCGAGTTGATGCAGTGCCAGCAGGTCGCCGCTAATGCCCGTCCCCAGTGTTCCCCAAATAGGCCCAGATTTATCACAATGGGGTCGTCAACTATCTCTGTATTTGCAGCGCAACTTGGCAAAGCTGGCTTTTAAAACGTCTGCGGACAACCCATCTGATGATGGGTCAATTTTCTGGGACCGCGAAAATAAATACATGGTTGTCAGCCTAGACAACGCTTTTAGGCAAGTAGCGACTAAACAAGCAACGCCTTCCGCGAATACGGGCAGCGCGGGTGATGTGGCAGGTATGGTCGCCTGGGACACCGCATACATTTACGTCTGCACAGGCACTTACGATGGAACAACGGCAATATGGAAGCGAGTAGCGCTTACAACTTGGTAGACATGGAGCTGCAGCGATGCAGGCCGTGGATTGAGGCCGCGCTGGGGTATTCTGGTAATACGCACAACTTCGAAGACATCGTGTCTGGCGTGAAGGCAGGGACGATGCAGCTCTGGCCTGCCCCTCATTCGTGCCTTGTCACTGAACTTGTGATATACCCTAGGAAAAAGCTGCTGAACATATTTTTGGCAGGCGGCGAATTAAATGAGCTTATGGGCATGCAGGCAGATGTTGAAAAATGGGCAATCAGAGAGGGCTGCGATGGCGGCATGATCTCAGGTCGCCGGGGCTGGGAGCGACCGCTCAAAAAGCTCGGTTGGAAATTCCAGCACGTATACTACACAAAGGAGATTGAAAATTGAGCGGTGGGTCTAAAAGCACGCAGAAAAATCTGCCAAAATTCTACGAGCAAGATCTCCAGCAAGGCATGGATTTTGCGCAGGACGTTTCAGCCGTTGGTTATACGCCGTATTATGGGCCTGACATTTCGGCTTTCAGTCCGATGCAAAATGCCTCGTTTGATTCAACAAACATGATGGCAGACGCTTTCAATATGCCTACTGCAGACCCGGCAAATTACATGCCGGAGCCAACCACCTTTTCAAACGGCATTCAAGGATATAGCAGCGCACCTTTATACGGCGAGGCGGTTGACGCGTTGGCTGCAAATAGGCCGGGTCAGAAAAATTACATGGACAGTTTTTTTGTTGATCCGGTGACGGGGCAACCCGGAGCAAATCAACCCAGTGCTCAACCAGTGCAATACGAAATGACAGCGAAGCGAGGTAAGTGATGGCGGGTGGTGCAAATCCAAATAACGTAACACCCCCTGCTGGGGTAAATCCATTTAATGCTGCAGCGATGGCTCAAGGTACGGCGATGGGCAGAGTTGGTCAGGGCCTTACCGCTACTGCAGCGGATGGCATGTCTAACTACACAAACCCATATGAAACGCAAGTTGTCGAAGCAACGCTGCGTGATGTTGGAAGCCAAGCTCAAATGGGTATGAATAACCTTGCAGCACAGGCGCAGCAGGCTAAAGCTTTTGGTGGATCTCGTCACGGCATCGCAATGGGCGAGTTGGGAAAATCTTTTAATCAGCAGGCGCTAGATCAGGCAGCGCGTTTGAGGCAGCAAGGATTCACTACAGCGCTTGGTGCGTCACAAGCTGATATGGCAACGCAGCTTGGCGCTGCAGGTCAACTGGCGGGACTTGGTCAGCAGGCGTTTAACTACGGAAAAGACATACAAAACCAGCAAATGGTTCAAGGCGCTCTTCAGCAGCAGCTCAGTCAGGCTCTAATTGACGCGGCTAAAGGCCAATACGCTGGCTACACTGGTGCTCCGAGCAATGCTCTGCAGCAGATTATATCTGCGCTCGCTGGTGCGCCAAGCTCCGCAGGCCAATTAGCTGGCGAAACAGAGAAGTATCAACCTGGTTTGTTTAATTTCCTCCAAGTGGCAGCAAGCGCGTAATGACTTTTGATGAGTTCCTCAAATATATAAGGCTTGGAGAAAATCCGACAGGCAGTTACGACACCCTGTTTAACAACTCGCAAGTACAAGGAAAGCCTTTTGAGGGAACCAATGTCAGCCAAATGACATTGGATCAGCTTTATCAGTTCAGTGATCCCAAAGGTCCTTATGGGCAATTTGTTAAAGGCATAAACCCAGAAGGCAAAGTGGCTACGCCGATGGGCTACTTCCAGATTGTCGGAGACACTTTGCGGGATTTTGCAGGTCAGCTCAATCTGCCCGGCGACACAGTTTTCAACAAAGACGTCCAGCAACAATTGGCGCGCGCAATCTATGACAAGCAAGGGCAAGGTGCATGGCCTGGCGCCGTAAAGGCCATGAACAGAGAGCGCGAGGCTAATCAGGGTCCAGCGCCATTAAGCGTTGTAAAGCCGGGCATATTAAGCGAGGTAAATCAGATGCAGCCAAATACTCAGGCACAATCGAGAGGCGGTTTATTACAAAGCATGTTTGGAGGTGGTGGGCCACGCACGATGGAAGACGAGCAAGCCCGGTTGCGGCGCCTGCAGTTTGCACAAAGCTTAAACGCATTGGTGCACCCCGAAATGCGGATAGACAACGCCGCAGCGATTCGGAGCCAAGAGGAACTGATTAATCGCAATCGGTCAATTGAATACTTAAAACAACAAGCAGCCGCTGGGGATAAGCTTGCACAGGCGGCGCTTGGCGGTCTGGAAGGCGGTGCGGATATTGGTGCAGTTATGGGTGCTTATTTGAAATCCGCAATGACTGGCCCAGACACGTCCAAGGTAAATTCTGAAATGGCTGGATTGCGCAAAGAATTTACAGGGCTTGGCACAGTAAAAGATTTTCAAGATCAAACTGCAGCTTTGGGACGGATTATTGCCTCTGCTGAAAACCCAAGTGCTGCAGGCGATTTGGCATTGATCTTTAAC
>Ga0255781_10001831_pt1 | contig 17182 bp, 22 predicted proteins | sample 101ome_21_FD_179979 | JGI IMG/M metagenome (GOLD analysis project Ga0255781, IMG submission 179979) | Coastal salt marsh microbial communities from the Groves Creek Marsh, Skidaway Island, Georgia - 101413BT metaG (version 2) | ecosystem: Environmental > Aquatic > Marine > Intertidal zone >... | reverse complement strand
CTTAGCTTGCGCCGGGTGATCCGAAGATGCCCAGTGGGTCAGATACGCCGAAGCTGTATCGCTCACGAGCCTTATATCGGCTGTTGCCTGTGTCAAAGTCTGCATCCATGCTGGTTTGCATAGGAGTACGGACAAAGTGCTTCAGGCCGTTTGGAACGTCAGTCATCAAGAACCAAGCGTTGGTATCAGTCAGATAATGGTTAACAGTGTAACCTTCTGGGATTGATCCCATGCTACGCATGGCGTTGATGTCGTTATCAGCAGTAGCTGTACGCAGCTCGGTTTCGAGCAGGCGAGTCGCCACAAACTGAAGGTCTGGTGGAACAACCAGCTTACGAGGCTTGGCTGCGATCAACAGACCACGCTCATCAGTCCAACCAGCAATCTGAATAATCGCGGCTTCCAGAGAAGTCTCGTTCAGATCAGCGCCAGTTGCAGGCTCATTAGAGTTGGTACCACCAGACACCAGAGGGTGTGCAGTAGAACACAGCTCTACACCGTCGCCGTAAGTTACTGTGTTATCGAACGCATTGTTCAGGATAGCAGCAGCTTTAACTTGCTTGGTGTAAGCCATAGCGCGGGCAAGTGCCTTGGTATAACGAGAAGACAGAGAATCGTACAGGTTGTCCTCAATAGCCTCTTCGGTTACTGAGAAGCCCATAGAAATTGTCTCGTGGTTATATCGAGCAGTCCACGCTTCTTGGGCGTTGTCGTATGCAATGGCTGACCCTTCGTTCTTGACGGGGGCGGCACCAAAGCCAGACAATTTAGTTTCTTCTTCAAAAGAACGATCTGAGCTTTCAGTCTCGAAAATCTCAGCGTGCTCTTCACCATATTTCTCATACTCCATGCCAAATAGGGCATTTAGGCCCGGTAGGAGTTCTTTGAGTAATTGCGCTCTTGAAATAGCCATGTCTCAATACTCTCCTTAAATACCGGTCTGGTTAGTATAAGAGTGCTGGCCGGGGTTGAACTTAACGATCAAATCCGTAGCAGCATCGCCAATTGATGATCCCGGTGCGTCAACAAAGTCAACAATCCGGAAAGCCCATGTAGCAGTAGCCGCAGTAGTAGCAGACACAGCAATATCGGAATTACCAGTAGTGGTGCTTCCTGTGCTGGTAGACTGTACTTCAGCCAAATGCACATTTTGACCCAAATCAGCTTGAGTTACAGCGCCATCGGCCTGAACTTGGAACAAGCAATCTGGATCATCCACAATATAAGCCATAGCGTCAGAAGCTACAGTGCTGGCGGGCCAATACTGGCTAAATAGCTTTTGCTTAGAATTGGGATCAGTGTAAGTGCAACCTACGAACACGCCGACAGTACCGGCGGGGAAAGTCGTAGAGTCGTCACCGTTTGTAGTCACTATCTCGATTGTGCCACCAGCAACAATAGCTACAATTGTGCCATTGAAAATGTTGGTGCCATAACCAGAAGCGATCTTAATCTGACGGGTAGAACCAGCGTAAGGCTGTCCTCCGATCAGATTTAACGGCTTAAAGCCGTATGGGGCAGCAGAAGATGCCATGATAGACTCCTAATTATCCTTTACCGAAAGTAACCGTCGATTTCCTATCGTTAAATATAGGCATACGAGGATCACTTTCACGCATTAAGTTGTGGTCAACAGACTGCATCTGAGCAGCGGTTTGCTGCTTATAGTAATCGTTGCGTTCTGCGACCATCTCTTCTGGGGCTTTGCAGAGCATGAGTCCACCTATCACGATATTATCTTTAAACCTGTCGTCAATAATCGCGTCAGTAAATATCTCAGGGTGAGCATCAGCCCTTACAGGCTCCCAGCCTTCACGTAATTTAGAAGAAACATTAGTGGCGTCAGAGACACCGCGTGTAGCTACCCGAATCCAGCGATACACGTAACCATCTTCTGGTGTAGGGTTAGGCAATACTTCTGGCCTAGTCCATGCCTTCTTACGGGTACTTGTTTCTCTAGTTTCCTGCTCTCGCGGGGTACGTAGTTCATTTTTAGCCATTTTGTCTCCTCGCTAGGTCAGCAACCTGTTGTGCGTACTTTTCCAGTGGAACTCCAAGTTTTTTCGCTATAGCAATTTCTGATTGCTTAAGTCTAATTTTACTAGACGCTGTGCTCCGCGTAGCGGGTGCAACCACATTGCTAGGTTTAGCTTTTGGAGTAACCTCCGGTTCGTCGTCTATCCCGTCATCAAAGTAGCCGGGGAATACTTCTCGCATACGAGAGTCAATTTTCTCGTAGTATTCGTCAGAGCGGGGATCAATCCCGTATTCTTGAGTCAGTTTATCGTGCACCCCTAAAGCGAAAGCAGTCATTTCTCTATCGCGTTCAGGGCCGTTACCAAACCACGGGTTATTATCCCGCCATGTTTGGCCTTTTTCGTCCCGCTCAACTTGTTGTGGTTGTGCAGGTTGATTTTGCCGTTGTACTTGATTAGTCGTTGTTTGTAAAGAAGTTTCCGTAGGTTGTTCAACAGGTTTAGGTTTTAAACCGTTAACTTTTTCCATACGGATTTGAGCAGTGTTTAACGCCTGTTGCGCTTCCAACACTGAATCAGGCTCTCCAGACTGATATGCCTGTCGGTATTTCTGTTGAGCTATAGCTAATTCAGACTCAACTTGCTTTCTTGCAGACTCAATCAGAGCGTTGTGACTTTGGGTTGTTTTACCTTTAAGTTGTTGATTTTCCTCAACTAACTGTCTTGCATATTGCTCTAAAGCCTCACGTTCGCGTTGCGCTGCTTCTTTAGCCCTACGTTCATCATGGTACGTTTTAGACAACGCTTTTAAGCGTTTTTGTACTTTTTTACCGTAGGTCTGTAGCTCTTCATCAGTAACATCTTCAGGCGGAGAAGGCTTCTTACCTCGATCTTGAGGAGGGGTATCATCCTCTACCTCGATCTCGATATCACCCGCTTGTATGGTAGTTTGCTCCTTCTTTTTAGAAGGAAGGTCTATTGTTTCACGGCCTACAGCCCCCTCTACTTCTACATCAGGAGTTTCAGGCTCTTGTTCAGGTATGTCCACTTCCTGTAGGTTTTTTTCCTTATCAGGATCGGGGAACTCATATTCCACTTGTTGCATTGGCATAATCTAGTCCTCAAGCACGAGTCAATTTACTCGGATCGTCAATAACAGCCTCAATCGAATCGTCGTTCATCAAACGATATTCAGCCTTACCAACCTTAAATCGCGTGCCTGTATTGGCACGGAACATCACATAATCACCCTGTTTACACCACGGGCCGTCGGGAAACCGATCTTTGTCTTTATAGGCTTGTTCGCCCATATCGACCACCAGCCCCACCATAGACAGAATGTACTCCTCCCGCATGGTTTCAGCGGCTTTTGCGATGCCTCCCTCAAATGTGTCTTCTATAGTAGGTAGAGCAATAAGAACGCGGTATCCAACAGGTTTGGGGATTTGCTCCTCTAACACTACTTCCGCTTTTTCTTTCTCCTCTATCTGTTTGCGCCGCTTTTCTTCCAGCGGTGTAAGCTTTGCTGCTTCAGTCATCTATATCATCCGTATAGTTGCGCGAAAGGTCTTCGATCTCACGGCGTGCGGCGGTTAGACCTCGTATCACCCCACACGATTCCTTATATTGGGCGAAGTCAGTAGCTCCTCCCCCAGCAAGAAAATCTTCTTGGCTTTGCTGTAGTTCAGCAAGTTTTTTATCAAGCACGTCAAAGACGGTTAGCGCCATAGATTATTGTCTCCTAGGCGTTTGTTGGGCTTTTGCTAGATCAAGTATTGCTTTGGCTTCATCCAAATCTCGTCTCGCATTAGCTTGTTCTGTTTGAGAAGCGATACGTGCAGCTTCAATAGTAGCGGTGTTGTCTGCCTTCTGCTTATCGAGCTGTAGTTTCGCTGCATCTAACGCAGCGTCGGCTTGGTCTTTCTGAGCCTTACGCTGTTGTTCAGCAGCTTTAAGCTGCATTTCTTGTTGTTTCATCTGAATTATTGGGTCTTGAGCTTTCTGCTGTGCTGCTTGCTGCGCTGCAACTGCTTGTTTTTGCTTAGTATTTTGCTGTGCAGCTTGTGAAATTAAACTAGCCAGCTTGACCTCTATCTCTTCTGGAAGCTCTTCATTAGGTGCTGGGAGGGGCACTCCTAATGTATTTTCAATTTGCTGCCTGTAGCTAAACGCTACGTGCTCGCCTATATGCGCTTGTAAAGCGGACATAATCTGCTGTGCAGCAGGATTCTGCCCTACAAACGCCATAATCTGCGGGTCTTGCAGGAAGGCTTGGTGAGTAGCGATGTGTGCGTCGTGGTCTTGGTAGATGAATGCCTTCATCGGTTTACCAACAAGCGCCGCCATGTTCTCACTGACCGGATCAGACGGTTTGATATCGTCCTTAGTCGGTACAAGTTTGTCCGCATTCTTAATACCCAGAACCTCGATCATCTGTCGGTGTAACTGGGGCAGGTCGTATATCTGTGGGGCAGCCTGTGCCATCTGCAACACGGTCTGATACTGCACAACTCTTTGTGCCATCGTGCTGCTGTTGGGATCGCTGACAGGAATTACTTCCACCATGTCGTAGTCTGCGCGGCGGGCGCGAGGTTCGGCACGGTCAGGCGTGTACATGTACTCATCCGGCGCATACTCAGCAATAATGGCCCGCAGCAGTTTGAACTCCTGCTTCATGGCGTAATGGACACGGGCTTGTACCGCAGCCATAGGCTTGAGAGTGCGCTCCAGTAGAGCGAGTGTGGTACCGACAGGCGCGTTGGCGCTCATGTCAGAAATGTTCATATCACTGATCGCCCCCAAACGTCGGCCTTCTTCAGTGATCTGCTTCAATAATGCAAGAAGTGTCTGACTAGGCTCCTTGTAAGGGAGCGTCATTATGTTTTCTTTGATACTACCGGAGGGCACGTCCACATCACGGAACTCGCCGGGGCCGATGGGAGTGTCATCCCCTTTGACCCGTAAACCACGGGACTTCAAGCCCCCCGGTAGGTTTGACAGAGACCCTGCGTCAACTAATTGACGAATCAGGGAAGTTCCGGCTTTGGCATATCCACCAATAATGTGAATTAAACCAAGACCATAGAAACCAAAGCCCGGTACATAAGAATAATGAACAAAATGTTGACGCTTGAGCGTCAAAGAATCGTCAGGATTCCAATTGCGGCGGATAGCCAATACAGACCCTGTGCCCTGCTCGATGGTCACGACATAGGGTTTTGCTATCTGTAAACCATCTCCTTCCTGATCAACATCATCAATAACGAGGTCTGCATGAACTTCTAAGACCGTATAGCGGTCGTCAGCGTTGAGGGTGTACCCCCCTTCCTCTGCTTTTTTCTCTTCTATATCAGTGTGATAGGAGACAGGATCGCCTAGTTCTTCTTCTCGATAGAAACCAGCCGCCTGTAATTTAATGAGTTCGTTCTTTGTTTTACGCATTACGTGGGTAACGCGCTCGGCTGTCTCTATATTAGACGCGCCGTAGGGGACAATGACATCCTCTGCTGGGATGTACATAGCCACCTGTCTGCCAAGGTTGGGGTCGAAATAAACCTTTTTAAAAGCTGACCCTGCAAGACCAAGCGAATAAAGTAACCGTTCGTGTTCGGGACGATACTCAACCATGACATCCGTTAATTCATAGTTCATGTCCGTTTTTACACGGAGAGCAGCGTCTTCCTTTTCTCGGGTTACTTCCCCAAGGATTTTGGTCTTGACAGGGCCAGCGGCTGGGAAAGTCTCGCTCATCGCTTCAGCTTGGAAGCGGATAGCGGCTTCTGCTAGAACATTGGAATACACACCACAGGCATTTTCCCAAGGTTCTGTTCTTTCTTCGTACTTGAAACCAACAACGTCCAATCCTTTAACGAACGTATCCGCCCATTCTTTTCTGCTGGATGTGTCGGCCTCAACATGACCTATAAGCTCTGACGACAGCTCTGTCAGCATACCGTCGTCCAGATATTCTGCGAGATTCGCATCGAACGGAATCATATCCGTATCGGCAGGTTCTCCCCCTAGTGTGACCTCAATTTCGCCATTTTCTAGCTCTACCATAACTGGGGTGTCAGCATCAGTTGCGATAGCCATATCTATGACTGCGTTTACTTCTTCTTCGGGTAAACCTTCGGGGGCTTGATACGCACTTTTTTCAATAGCCATAATTATTTACCTTTAGTAATACCCGCCACCACGGTGTCTGTACAGAGGTATATCATCCGGCTCGTCGGTTGGAAGCCTGATAAACCCGCCTTGTCTAAAACGCATAAGTGCCATTATGGTGCTATCCACCAAGTCATCGTGTGACATGAAGGGGAACCCGGCCACTTCCTCTACGAGTTCTTCCGCCCAACGTGTTTGTGGAACCCACACTAAGCCGGAGCTTACTATATCCGCTACGGAGTTTAAACGAGCGATCTTATCACCCGATCCCCTGTGAGGGGTATACTCCTGCACCACCAGACCCATCCGCCGCATCTCTTGATAGAGGGGCGTACCACTACTCTTCTTCTCCACAATAAACGCGTCCGGCTCCCACTCGCCAAACTCCTCATAAGCAAGCTCTTTCAACTCGGGAAACTCTAACCGCTTCTTGATGCTGTTCAGGAGGATGATGGAATAGCGGTTCTCCTCCTCATTGTAGAAAACACCCCACGTAGTCAGAGCCGTGTAGTCAGCACGGTTGTTTTTCTCAGCCGCCGCGTCGAGCGACATGATGATGTATTCACAGGGTGGAGGGGTCTCGTTAGTCCACTCGTTCCACCACTCACGCTTAACAATCGCTGCCTCTTCAGCCGTGGGTTTCTGCTGATACTGCGCGTTCCACTGGAAAAGCGGCATCGAAGCCTTAGTCCGATACAGCGCGTCTAAGTTAAAAAACTCAGGCCATAGGGGTTTTTCAGTCGGTTTAGTGGGGTTTTGTGGGTTTTCTATCTCCAGAATCGCCGGAAATTCTACTACCTCATAGGTGTCGGCTAAGTCAGATTGCGCCATATCCCGCACAACCCGGCCCGTCAGGTCATCCAGATGCCAGCGAGTTTGTACTATGGCAACGCGACCGGCGGGCATCAGACGTGTTCGCGCACCGTAGGTAAACCACTCGTAGGCTTTGTCAAAAACGTCCAAGTTTCCGTTGATGATGTCTTGTTCGTTGTGTGGATCGTCGATAAGGAGGAGGTGGGCACCGCGACCAGCCAGTGCAGAGCCAACGCCACAGGCAAAATACTCCCCGCCCATGTTGGTATTCCACCTTCCCGCACTCTTTGAGTCCTGTGCAAGCTGCACATTCGGGAAAATCGCCTTATATTCGTCTGTTCCGATCAAATTTCGTACTTTTCTACCAAAATCCACCGCCAGATCAGTGGTATGGGACACCATCAGCACCTTTTTGTCGGGATTCCGCCCTAAAAACCACGCTGGGAAGTAAATCGAGATCAGTTGGGACTTACCATGACGCGGCGGCATGTTCACACAGACCCGATCCTTACCGGAATCTGGTAATTCCTCCCCACTTTCGTCGTACGAACGGCCTTTCTCTATCTCCATCAAGAGATCAGCCAGTATTCTGTGATGTTTACCGACCTTATAATCCGGCTGCATAGCGCAACAGAAATCAATCAGGTCTTTAGCCGCAGCCTCGGCCCGCTTTCTGGCCTCCAACTCCTCAACGATCTTATATATTTCCGCCTGCTCTTCGGCGGTGTAGGTATCTAGGTTTTGTAAGAGCAGGTCTACCTCTTCGGCGGTAAACTCAGGAGGGGGTGGGGCGGGATTTAGGTTTGTTAATACAGAAGCTGGCATCGTTTAGGGCTGTTCCGGCTCGTCTGCCTCTGTTTCATACACTCCTTCGCTGTTTTGTTTCAGGACTAGCAGCTTCTCACGTAGCTTTTCACGCAGTTCATCTGCTGTCTGGTGGGTAACCGTGATCTCTTTACGCTCAGTGAACAATCCAACGTCAGTCATCTTCCCCAGTAACTCCAAAGCTCGGATTCGTATTCTCGGATCGTCATTCTCCGTTTCCAGAATCAGCTTGTTGGTTACCGTATTGCGTATCTCCGCTGCGTGCGTAGCTACGAGTTGGCCGAATTCCTTGAGTATATTGTTGGTCTCAATAAGTGAGGCCGGAGTCAGCGCAGCGGTACGGGCGTGCGAGACTTCTTTGGAGGTGTGCTCAACATCTTTGGCGTAAGCCAAAGCAAGCGTAGCGGCTACATCGTTGTCTATGTCGTCTGGTTCTACTTCGAGACCATGCTCCTGTAGCTCATTTATGGTGCGGCACGCAGCTTCCACACGGTCTTTTAAGTCCATGTAGGGAACATTTTCTGGTATCTCGATACCAAACTCTGGTGTTAGAGCAAGTGCCATTCGCGGATTGTACACTAAATTATTTGAAAACAAACACTTGGGACTCCAAAGGGGGGGTCTACCATATATTAGGGGGGTGGGTTGGTCGCAAGACGTACCTATAAAAAAGGGGGGTGGGGGTAACTTGTTTGTGTAAGTCACGTATCGGTTTTCTCGTTTTGTATCTATCTGTCAAAACCGAGAAAACGAGACATGGTTGAGTCTCGGAAAGTCTCGAAACGATACAAAACGAGCAATCATTTGAGCGTAATAGTATGTATACAGCGACGCCGCAACGTATACGCAGAAGGGGCGGGTGGGGGGTAGGTGGGGGGCGAACATACGCGCGGCCATATTTTCGGGGGTGACCGCAACACGTGTTGCGGTGTACTTATAAAAAACAAGTTTGTGCAAAATAGCATGGTCAAGTCAGGCTATATCTGGATAATTTAAACCATCGCAGCACACGCTGCGTGTTAACTACATAGGTATTTAGATATGACTGATACAACTACTGTTAAGCCTTTCTCTCCGGCCCTGATCGACTTGGGCGTTAATCAACTGACTGCTGATGATGACGCGATCAAGGCACGGCGGAAGTACATCACGGGCCTTAAGAAGCGGGGCGTTACACTGGAGAACCTGTCTGCTTATAGACCGGAGTTTATGAAGGTCGCCCTAGCGACAATGGCCCGAAACCATCCCGCTCAGGATGGTATGACGATGGGAGAGTGGCTTGCTAGTGAGGACGTGAAGACGCGACAGGGCAGCTTCAAGTCCCCCTTTCCCAAGCGTAACGATGAAGGGAAGGCTATGAAAACCTTCTATACAAAAGAAGGTATTCAGGCTCTCATGAGAGCGTACATATCCCGACAAAAGAAGCTCTGCATTAAAGAGCTTTCACCCAAGACAGAGCGGGAAAAGCCGGCCGCAGCTAACTATTACAAGGACACCATCAAAGCGGTGTTCCCGATAGTGGAGCGCATCGGCGCGACAGCTTTTGCTACCGAGCAGCTACTGGGATTGCAACGCACGTTGCGACAGGCGATCGACCAATCGGTAGCAATCGACAAGGACGCCGCTGCCCTGTACACCACCAAGAAAAAGAAAGCTGAATCAGGCAACAAGAAAAAGTAGCCTAGCAGCTTGACCAACAAGGTCGGCCCTTCGGGGTCGGCCTTTTTTTGTGCCCAAAATTCTTGAGAAACCAGTTATCCCGAGGCTCGCTGCATCCCAAGCGCAACAGGTGTTGCGGTCATCCTGAAACCAGTTATCCAACGGCTCGCTGCATCGGCAAACAAGTTTGGCTAAGTTTGCGTAGTGGAGCGCAACACCTGTTGCGGTCGCCCCGACCAAGTTAGACAAAGTTATTTCCCGTAAAAAAAGTTTCAAATGGAACAAAAGTTTCAATAGGACGTTGTATTGAAACCAATGAAACTTTTTCGATTTTGGTAAAAGTTTCAAAACCAGTTCCCGCAGGGTGGGACTAAGATACTAATATTACTAATAATTATTTTTTTATTTTTATAATGAAACCAATGAAACCAATGAAACCTCGATTTTTACAATTCTGTAGATTTTTCTCTAAAACACAGAAATTCCCCGTCTCTCCGCCCCTTCGCCCCCCTCCGCGCTATGTTTTTACAGGAAGTCATATTTGCAGGTTTCATTGGTTTCAAAGGTTTCATTACCCCTCTAGCCCGCGTCGTTACTGGACTCACATTGCAACTTTTGTAAAAACCCGAAAAGTTTCAAAGGTTTCATTCTCCCAAACACTTAGAACAAACACGTTTCAGTTACTAGGTTAAGACACCCCCCAGTGGTATAATATGCTCTGTTGTTTGGGTGGTTACACACACTCACTCAACGGGGCAACGCAATACCGCGTTGCTCAAACCACACCGCAACACCTGTTGCGGTCAAGGAGCTAGATATGAAAACCAAACACAAGATCGTTTACAACAGCATGCCATACGGCACTATCGCTACCATCCCTGCGGGTATCTCGGTGATACCTGCAATTGACCTACCCGAAGGCGGCTACTGGGTCGATGAGGAATGGGACGGCATGACCGACGAACAACAAAGTTGGATGCGGAACTACGGCTTTCTTGTAACTGACGAGGAGGTGGAGTAACCGATGCCTGACATCGAGTTATCAGAACATGGTTGCCGTTACTGTGGCTTGCCGTATCCCGCCAAGCGGGCCGAGACCTACCCCTACTGTGTGCCATGTGCAGAGAGGCAGGGGCTAGGCGGGATGCAGCAATTCACAATAATCGAGCAACACAAACAAGCGGCTGCGGTGTGCTCACACGAGAGCGCATTCGAGATAGCCAAACAAATTAACCCTAAGAGATGGGAGAAGTGAGAATGAACCAAGAACGCATATTGTTTTCGAGCCACTACCTTGCGCGTAGTCACGGGTCGCACGTTGGCAGATACAGAAAGTACCGAGACCGCAGTGCTACTACGCTAGACGCTGACCTGCGCAGATGGCGCAAATCACTCGCCGGATACACTCGGTGGCCTTTTATGAAAGAGAACGGTGCGCTGCACTAATTGAATAATCAACCACACCGCAACACCTGTTGCGGTCAAGGAGCTAAATATGAACAAGAAGATTGTTATCAATAACTGTTTTGGTGGGTTCGGTTTATCCGAGGAAGCCAGAGAAATGTTGGGCAGGCCGTTGGATTCGTGCGATTGGGAGGTCAAGCGGGACGATCCTAAGTTGGTTGAGGTGGTAGAGAAACTAGGTTGTGGTTCTTATGGCCGACACGCCAAGTTAAAAATCATCGAGATACCCGAGGATATCAAATGGTATCTCAGTGACTATGACGGGATAGAAACAGTACATGAACAACACCGAATGTGGGGGTGAACGACAATGACAATTCAAAACATGACTAAGAAAGACGTGATTCTGTGTGACCTAGACGGGACATTGGCCGATGTGAACCACCGGCTTCCCTACATCAAGAACCCTGACGGGACGCTGAAACCTTACGCTGAACGTGATTGGGATAGCTTCAACAAAGCGTGCGTGGATGACACGCCGAACAAGGACGTTATCGCAATAATGGAGTCGTTGATACGTGGGAGATGGATGGGGTGTAACGTCTGCGGATCATATGAGCGGAAGGTTTACATTCTGTCTGGGCGCAATGACGTGGTGCGAGCCGAAACTGTTGATTGGTTACAGAGACACGTTGACGAGGATTGGGATTACGACGAGCTGCTAGTCATGCGTAAAGCAGATGACCGCCGACCCGATACCGAGGTCAAACTGGACATGGTGCGGGAACTTGATCTCACACCGGATGACGTGCTGTGCGTGTTGGATGACCGGCAGTGCGTGGTAGATATGTGGCGGGAGAATGGCTTCCGCTGTTTACAAGTAGATGCGTGGGAGGAATGAGGATGAGTGAAGTAGAGAAAGATGTTTGTCTGGAATGCGGTGTCGAGATAGTTGATGGTGGCTCGTGGGGTTACTGCGTGCCCTGTGGTAACGAGGTGTTCGACAAACTTATTCAGAATAAATTATTAAAGAAGCCCGACGAATTCCTTAAACGGCACGAACGTGAACATGCCAAGGCACGAGGGAACGTAGCGCGTGACTACGTGACAAACACGGAGGCAGCAACACTCCAAGAAATCCTGCAATCGGAGAGGGAGATGAGACAACAGGAGACAGAAGAGTTTATGTACAAGGAGCTACTGCGCTGTGTACAAGCACGGCAAAAAGTAACGCACGAACTGGACGAATTTTTTAATCAGGAGACCAACGATGAGTGAGGAAATAAAAACCGTAGTGTTAGGAGATTTCAGTAAGCGAGAGTTTGACTACTTGAATGAACTAATTGCCGATCATTTGGCAGACATGGACATCAATCCGGCGTCATTCGCGTTTCACATCGAGGTGGATTACAGAGAGGAGACCGACAATGAAACGCACACTAACTGATGAACAGCTAGACCTTGCCGAATGGTACGACAACACAATTGATGAACTGTGCGACAAGCTCAGAGAGTTTGATTTGGAGGAAGGCGCACAACACAAACTAGAGCAGATGCTGTACAACTTTTACGCCACATTAGAAGAGGAGATAGACGGATGAACGAGAGAGATAACTTCAAAGAAATCTACAACGTGCACGACCCTTACAACAAACACGTTTGGGCTGACGACAAGGAATATCCAGCGTGGGCACTCGTTAAGGTAGTAGTCGGAGGGTTCATTGCATTTCTTTTCATGGCGGCGTTTGCAACGGGAGGACTATTACTGTGATAGATAAACACGATTTCAATACCTTTGATTGGGTAGACACTGTGTGCCATAATACACAACAGAACTCGACGAAACCGAGTGAAACTAAAGAAAACCTTTTAACCAACGATAACACCGCAACACCTGTTGCGGTCAAGGAGCTAAATATGAACACCCAGACTCAGACAATCGCTGAAGAAGTGAACAACATCAAAGCACCGTCGATTCAGTCCAGTGCATGCTTGGTGACTCTCAACCGGTCTGTGCCTTCAATGATGAAGGAAGACAAGGATGCGGCACGCGCTCTCGCTAATCTCAAGAATGCCGATCCCAAAGCGGTGGGGGCTAAGAAGAAGTTGATTGCGTGCTCGATACACGAGGCATTGGTCTCTACGTCTAACGCTATGTACCGCTACCATGCCAAGCATACGTTGCCGTGGACTGAGAAGGGGCCGCGCCTGTTGACCAATGCGGTCAAGCTCGACTACATGCCGACGATGGAAGAGTTTATGAAGCAATTCTATTCTCTCAAGGATCAATTTTTAGAGGATGGTTACCCGGCCGCTGTGGGACGTGCACAACTACGTTTGGGTGACTTGTTCGACGAGGCTCTGTTCCCGACTGTGTACGAACTGGAGCGGAAGATCGGCGTGCGGCTCAACTACGAGATCATTGCCGACCCCGAGCACCATGTCGTACGGACGGGTGACCTAGCAGCGCAGACCATGCGGGACAGTTGTATCGAGTTATTTGAAAGACGTTTGGCTAGCGCCTACAACGATATCTTTGAGCGGCTCAAGCCGTTCCTGACGAACATGTCCGAGATGCTCGACTATGACGAGGAGGACAAACCAACAGGGTTCCGAGACACTCTGGTGACTAACATCACTGACGTGTTGGGGCTTGCGGATGCGTGGAACATTACGGCTGATCCTGATCTGACGCGCATCACCAGAGAACTTCAGACTACCTTGGGTAGTGTGACACCGGATTCACTGCGTAACTCAGTTACTCAGCGGATGGAAACGAAAGCCAAGGTGGACAAGATTATCAACGATATTCCTGTACCCACACTGGACTTCTAAACTTACTTAACCAAACCACACCGCAACACGTGTTGCGGTCAACATAGGAAATATGAAGATGATTCAATTCAACAACACTTTGAGCTACGCCGAAACTGCCACAGCTATTGCAGCAATTGGCCACAAACGCACCGTGTACGTAGAGGGTGACATGGGTTCTGGTAAAACTTCTTTGATGAAAGAACTTTGCCGTATGTTCCCCGATCATATACCGGTGACCATTGACGGTACTCGCATGGAGATCGGTGACCTTGTTGTGCCGATGTTCGACAAGATCGACGATGCCGGAATCGTTACGTACGCTATCAACGAGGCGTTCGGGGTGCATCTCAACAAGCCCATGATTATCAACATTGACGAGATTGCCAAAGCCCCGCGCCCAGTGCAGAACGCGTTGATGGAGGTAATACTTGAGCGGTCACTGGCCGGACGGAAGTGTACCGAAGGTACTATTGTCTTTCTGACCGGTAACCTTAGCTCGGAGGGTGTGGGTGACCATCTGGCTGCGCACCACTTGAATCGTATTGTCAGAGTGCGTATGCGTAAAGCTACGAGTCCGGAGTGGGTCGAGGACTTTGCACGGCCCAATGGTATCCACAATGTCATTATTGGTTTCGTTCAGGAGGAGCCAAGACTTGGCGAGTCATTCACTGACGTGGACTTGCGGATGGGTGATACGTCTAGGCTGTCCGCCGACGAGTACAAAGTTAAGTTAGACGAACTTAATCCGTACATCTACCACCCCAAAGCCGTGGGCCGTAACGGGTTCTGGACTTGGCGTAGTGCGGAGGCAGCTAGTGACATTCTCTGGCAGGAGTTACCGCGAAGTATTACTACGCAACTCTTGATAGGTACGATTGGCGAGCGGGCTACGCGTGATCTGCAAGCGTTCATGGATTTGGCTGATGATCTGCCCAAGATGTCCGAGGTGTACAGCGATCCGTTGAATGCGAAGTTACCGCACACAGCAGCCGCGCAAGTGATGGTGGTGGACAAGGCTTTGGCGACTATCGACTTCCAAACGATAGATAACTGGATCACTTACATGGAACGACTTCCCCGTGAGCTTCAGGCCATATTCGTGAACACCACACGCAAGAGCAACTACACCAAGAGTGAGATCGTCCACAACTCTGCGGCGTATCGCGATTGGTGTACTAAGAACCACATGCTGTACAGCAAGGACGTAGCGTAACACTTGTTACGCTAAAGGAGACTAATCATGGCTTTTTCAACTGTAAGAGAAGTGACCGCTGAAGAGCGGGTGCAGAAGTGCTACGTCGATATCTTGAATCACCCACACTTCATTGCGGAGTGTGGCGTGTTGATCATGGGCGAACGCACTGTGCGGGATGACGTACCAACGGCAGCGACCAACGGACGTGATGTGTATTTCGGACGTGGGTTTGTCGAAAGTTTGAGTGATGCGGAACTGCGGTACATCATTCTTCACGAGAACCGCCACAAGATATATCGACACTTGCATGTGTGGAAACATCTGCACGATATCGATCATGCCTGTGCAAACATTGCATGTGACCATGTGATCAACTTGGGGCTGAACGACACCATGCCGGTGGACTCCAACGGTAAGCCGTTCGCAGTCATGCCGGTAGACAAGGAGACCGGTAAGCCAATGGGTTGTGCAGATACACGTTTCCGTAACATGGATAGTCAGCAGGTGTTCGAGATCATCTACAAGGAACGCCAGAACCCCGACCCTGAAGATGGTGACGGTGATGGTGGCGAAGCACCGAGAACCGGTGGCAATGAACCCCAAGGTTTTGACGAGCACGATTGGGATGGTGCGGATGACATGACCAAGGAGGAGGTTGAGCAACTGACCGAAGACATTGACCGTGCCGTACGTCAGGGCATGATGGCAGCGGGCAAGCTAGGTGGTGGAGTGGATCGTGATCTACAGAAACTATTGCAGCCCGAGGTGGATTGGCGTGAGGTGTTACGTGAATTCATTTCTGCAACATGCAAAGGCTCTGACTACACGACCTATGCCCGACCTAACCGTAGGTACATGTCAGCCGGTAAGTACATGCCGAGCGGTGAGAGTGAGCAGTTGGACGAACTTGTTATCGCTATCGACACGTCATGCAGTGTCGAGCAGCCGGAACTTACCAAGTTTCTGTCCGAGGTGGATGGCATAGTCAAGCACGTCAAGCCCAAAGCCGTTCGACTCCTGTACTGGGATACACAAGTGCGGGGTGACGAACTGTACGGTGAGACTGCTCTACCGCCAGACATGTTGGTCAATTCAACTAAGCCTGCCGGTGGTGGAGGCACTAGCATTACTTGTGTAAACGAGTACATGACACGCAATCAGATCAAGGGCGAAGCGGTGGTTGTATTCACTGACGGTTATCTTGGTGGTGATTGGGGTACGTGGGACGTGCCAGTGATGTGGTGCATCCTTGACAATAAATCAGCAAAACCAACTAACGGCACAGCCGTGCACGTTAAACTTTGATAGGAGTAAATTATGAACGTAGATAATAACCGCGAACTAACTGACATGTGGTCAAGTCAGGTAATGGATATAAAACATCATCTCATGCCTGATGGGAAACAATCGCTAAAGCAACGGTGCACTAACGATGATGACTTGTACGACTTGGTAAACAAGGTTCAGATGCCCCTACTGATCGACGAGCTAAACAAGAAGTTTAACTACATGGTGGACTACTTCTGGGCCGAGGGGTACGAGGGTAGGGTACTTGGAGTGTTGCCTGTGCGTAGTAATCTTTGCACTGCACTTGTTTGGTACAACACACAGGAAGCACGCTACGAGATATATTCTCCGAGGATATCCCGAGAGCGTATGTTGACCAGTAGTAATCCACTTAACTTCAGCATGGAGGAAACACTGAAGCGCATTGTCGGTGTCAAAGACCCGAAACGTGCGGCGAGTATAATTGCTTCAGTGCTGCCGTTCCGTGATGCGGAGGTTACCAAACACTTGTTCCATGTAATGCGTGATGACATAGGTAAAATTGTTACCAATACTTCACGTAAGTTTACTGAGATATTCAAAGAGTTTCGCAGTGGCTTAAACAAGACTGCGTGCGAGGAGGTCATACGTATGTTGGATTCGATATCGTCTGGAGAACTTGTAAATCTTGTGGTGGATGGAGCACTGCTCAACAACTACACCGACTTTGCCAACAAGCGCAAAGCTCTGGAAGAGAGGCATAAGTTTGTGGGTGAGGTGGCTCCGATGATGTTGTACCAATCATACACATCCAAGAAACTGATACTGGCCACTAGAGATTTTGTGGTAGAACAATCTGCATGGAGAGATGAAGACGAAGTGAATTACAAGGGAGATGTTTTGGCTAAGTCTTACGAGTCCTTTGACGACTTACCCACTGAAGTGCAGAACGCAGTACGTACTCTGGAGGTATCGGAGAAAGGTAGTAAAGGTGACGTTGCAGAGGTCGGGTACTATTGGGAAGGTATCGGCCCAGTGCTATCACCGAACGTGTGTAGCTTTG
>Ga0255781_10001829_pt1 | contig 17187 bp, 15 predicted proteins | sample 101ome_21_FD_179979 | JGI IMG/M metagenome (GOLD analysis project Ga0255781, IMG submission 179979) | Coastal salt marsh microbial communities from the Groves Creek Marsh, Skidaway Island, Georgia - 101413BT metaG (version 2) | ecosystem: Environmental > Aquatic > Marine > Intertidal zone >... | reverse complement strand
TGTAGTTAACAGCCAACGCATTTAACAACTCTCTAAGGTTGTATGCTTGCATCAACCTATATCTAAATCGTCCTAAATCACTGGGCTTCTGTAACTGCGCGTCTTTAATAAGTATTCGCAGTTGCTCCAAATCAGTGTTTATCAAATCCCTATAATTTTGTAATGCGCCTTGTGCCGAGGCATCTGTTTCAAACATAGAGGCTTTTGGGAGTTGCTCTTTAAGGTTTTCATATTGTTGCTGAAGCAGACGGCTTTCATTTGGTGCCCCCGCTACATAACGGTCTACCGACTGCAAAACTGAATCCATTATTCGTCGTGCTTGATCAACGTCGCTTATGCCGTCACCCACAAAATCCCGGACAGAAGCGCCAAAAACATCCCCCAATTGTTGAGCGCCCGCTTCTACAAAGTTTAGAAGCCCGGAGGGTAAACCGGTTGCCGATTCCATATCTAAACTAGCAATTGTAGCTATGCGTGAGTCAACGTAGTCATACAGTTCTGACGGATCTTTTTTCGCATCCGCAATGTCTTTTGCTAGTTGTTCATACTCTTGGTTAAAAGTAGAAATTTGTTCTGCGGATTGCTCTTGGAAGTTTGCTAAAGCGACAGGATCATTTATCAGCCGGACAAAAGGCTGTAAGTGAACAGGAACGGTGTTGAGCGCCCGACCTGTCTGCGGGTCAAATTGTTGTATTTGAGCCAAATCAGCTAGAGCAGTCAAAGAAGCCTCTGACCTGTCCCCCTGTATGCCTTTTACCAAGTTCACTAAATTATCTGGCCTACTAAGTCTGTTTAAAGCTTGTCCCGATACACTTGATCCGTATTTACTGTCGTCTTCAGGCTTAACTACTAACGCGTTTTCTTCGTCAATAGCTTTTTTGTATCGAGAAAAATCCGTTCTCAAGTTAAGTGTTTCTGTCCTACCGTCCGGATATTTAAGCGTTACTTCTTCTATTGTCCCGCTCTGTGGTCCAAGCAAAGCATCTAATGTCGCTATACTTCTTTTTAAATCAAGAGTTTGTTCAGCCCCCGCTTGACCAATACCAGCTTGAAGGGCCGCTAACCGTAGTTGCTGATCCTGTGCCCGAACAGTGTCTTTCCGCTCCTGTGCCTGTGCCCCGAGGGCCGCGATCTCTGCCGCAGTAGGCTCAAACGCCGCACCAAGCTGAGACGCAAAAGACCCTCCGGCATTTCGGTCACCCGCCGCTAAACGTAGGCCACCTCTCGCTACAGATAAAAGCGCCTGCGCCTCATCCATTTTTTTGCGTTCTTCGGCTTCTGCGGCACGGGCGTCAGAGTCAACGATACTTTGAAACAAAGGCATTAACGTCTCGTATTGAGTCTTTACCTCTGTGCCAAAATCAAAGTTATTGTCCAAAAGACTCATCAAAGACGTGGCGGCACCCCCTGTTTGGAACTTTTGAACAGCACCGCCTTGTCTAAAATTTTGTGGGGCGGGAGCCTCCTGCGCTCCTGCGGCCATCAAACTACCCACGCCCATGCCCATATCGGTAGGAGCGCCGTCAGCCGTGGTCATTTCCACGTCGCCCGCAATCTGTTGAACCAGAGCGCCGATCCCGCTGTCCATCATCCCCTCTTCCGTCATCATAATGACCGGCTGAACCATCGCGAGAACGGACTCTGGTGTCTGGTTTGCGTCAGATTGGCCGACATACCCCGCAAGCTCTTCGCGTCGAGCATCCAAGGGCTTGTCGTTGCCACGCAACGCGTTGATAAGATCTTCCGTGGACTGAGCGCCGTCAATCCCCGCCATCATGTTCTGCGCGTATTCGGCCCCAAGCTGTTCGCCCGTGGCCCGCGCTTCCATCTCAGCTTTCTCCAGCACCCCTGCCTGACGGGCCATTTCTGGGTCCATCTGTGGCGGTGGAGGAGCCATATCCTGCGGCATGGGTTGCGCGGGGCCACCCATCTGTCGGAATAACGGTCTACTTAGTACGCTCATTAAAACATTCCCATTGCTTTGGCACCGCCTGCGGCGCTAAGTCCTGCAATACCCAATCCGGCAATCTGCTGGAAAGTGGACGGGTCTTGCGTTTGGCTAATCTGTGTCACCTGCTGTGAGGATGGCGTTCCTTTGTAAATGTCACTCAAGAACGAATACTGCTGATAAGGCATTTGATACAGTTGCAGATTGCTTTGACGCTGGGCGTCCAGAATAGATTGCTGAAGCGCCTGATCCCGCGCACCCAAGGCCTCAATCGTCTTGACATCGCCAAGGTTGAGCGCCTGTTGTAGCTGACCCATGCCTGCTTGCTGAAGCCCCATCTGACTAAGTTGACCGCCCAACTGACCGCCAGCCTGTGCCAAAGAGCCAAGCCCTTGACCCATCTGGCCACTAGCTTGCGCCAGATCCATCAATTGTGCCACATCAGCCTGACCTAGCTGGCCATATTGCAAGCCCAACTGACCAAGGCCTGCGCCTGCTTGCATGGCAGTGCCCGCCGCTTGCTGACCCAGACCGCCGTAAAGCTGTGCCGCCTGTTGGCGTCTTTGCTGTGCGGCTTCAAAGGCCTGCTGTGCCTGCTGGGTTGCCTGACCGTAACCTGCCATACGAAGCTGGCTCGCGGTCCGTGCTCTCTGCTCCGCGAGCGCACGATTCAATTCCTGCTCTGCCACGGCCTGCCGAGAACCGCCAAAGGCTCCGGTAGCGGCGGCCTGTGCGCCAAGCTGTTGTCGTTGCATCAGACTACCACGATCAATGTCGCGCATAGCCTGCTGAACCACCGCATCTTCGTAGGGGTTCATGTATAGCCCGGTGAGGTACGGATCAAACTGGCGGCCCGTGCCGCCTAGCGCCTGATAGCCTGCCTGTGCCGCTTCCCGAGACATTTCTGCCGCACGACCAAGATCCCCTGCGGCGGCTTGTTGGTATGCGTAGGGCTGTGCGCGTTGCTGTGCGGCAAGTTGCGCGGCCTGCGACAAAACAAGCTGTCCTTCGCGAGTAGCGCCTAATGCTTCTCCAAGACCACCAAAACCGTACTGCTCCGCGTATGCCTCACCACGGCGCATGGCGTCCAAGCCAGCTTGCATGTAGGGTTGATACGCGCCAATACCTTGTCGGGCCATGACCGCCGCTTCCTGCTGAAGGGGGGTCAATCCGGCCACTTGATAAGACGGTGGCGTAACAGGAGGCGGAGGCATCCTGCCAAGGTTTTCATTAATAAACTGAGAAACGCTACCTAATAGTCCGAGGCGGTACGCCTCTATTTCGGGCGCTTCCTGAATAATCTGTCGGGTTGTTTCAGTAGCCACGCGCGGCACCCCCTTCAAACTTACGCATCATGTCATACATGCGCCGCATTCCGGCTTCTCGGCTACCGTTTCCGGCACCTCTTACCGCTTTTGCCGTCATTACAAATTCTCCGTCCGACAGCATTGCCGGAATGTCATCGGAAGTTTCCGTGCCGGGGCCGTAGATTGCGCCGTTTTTGCGAGGAAACTGAATATCTCCGCCGTTAGCGGCATATGTTGGTGGCTGGTAAAACTGTCCGGGTTGAGCCAGACCATACTTTTCAGGGTACATGCTAAGTAGCTTGGCTCCGGTCATGCCGCCAAAGGCGTCGGGTAACTCACCCATTTCGGGCTGTTCAAAGCCCCCGGTCAATCCCATGATGCCTAGCCCTGCCGCCGCTAAGGGTCCGTAGCTACGCATTATTCCCGGATTGATCCCAGATTTTGATAAAGCGTCAAATATATTTTGTCCCGCTGTCGCTGTGAAATTAGCAGAACCTTGAGGGTGTTCGCGAATAAACTTAGTTATGTCTGCGGCAGTTAAACGGTCAGGAATAAACGCTTGTTTTAAAGAAGCCAAATCTGTGGGATTACGAATAAAATCCCCCATTGATTCAAAGAACCCGCGAGTATCTAAGCTAGCTTTTATTGCGTTTTCTCCCGCCACTGTAATCTGACCGGCGGAATCCACTAAAGAAGAAGCCGTTTCTCCCGCAGGTGGGGTTGAAGTTGGGGCGGGCGTTCCCGAAGTTACTCCCGGCGCGGTTTGTGCCGCGTCTGGGCCAAGTAAATAATTACCACTAGAAGGAGCGGTTTGAACGGTTTGTGCCGCGTCTGGGCCAAGTAAATAATTAGCACTAGAAGGAGCGGTTTGGGTGGCCTGTTGTACGGCTTGTTCGGCAGTAATCGGGCCGGTAGTAGTCGCTTTTACAGCGTCTTTCAGAACCGTTTCAGCCCCCGATTGCGGCGGCATTATTTGCGGACCCGCCGCTTCTGCGGCAGTAAGATCTACTGTTGGAGTGCCTGTCTCAATAGGAGCCACTGTTGGGGGCGGCGCGCCGCCGGGTAATCCCGCCTGAACTCCCTCAAAGAACCCCCCGCCTTGTGCAACACTACCTATACCGGAGGCTAGGCCGCCCACCGCACCACCAATAAGTGCCGCCTTGAACGCATCTTTTAGGTTACCGCCTTGAACCAAAGTTCCAATTCCAGAACCTATTGCGCCAGACAGAATCGTTCCAAGGCCGGGAAACATAAAGTTAAGGCCTACAGACAATATTACCGGAGCAAGCTTCTTGAAGACTTTAACAACGCCCTTGACAGCTTTCTTGATGCCCTTAAATATCTTCTTCAGAAAAAACTCGGGCTGACCCGTGACAGGGTTGATACTGTTTAGCTCGTTACCGACAACATAACGCTCTGGCTCAATGCCCATGTCTCGCATACGGGCAAAAAGCGCCTCTTTCAAAGCCGGATCTTCTTCAAATACCGCCATCGGTATGACTGTCTCGCCCGTTGCAACGTGCGCTATGCGATCATCTTCTTCACGACCAAAAGCCGCTAATTGATCCGCAGTGGGTTTTACGATGTCATAGTAGTTATCAGAGTTAATGGCTTCGTCAGACCAATCCCCAACCGTTGCGGTCAAAAACGACGCAAGGCCCCCTTCAGGGACCTCATAAGGCTCTGGACTTTGTGATAGTGCGGCGGCAGTCATATAGCTATCCCATAATAACGCGTTATTGTATCAAACCCCCTTTACGGGGTCGATACGGTTACCGCCCCTACGCCCCCCGTACCGGCTACTCCAGCCGGGTGAGGCTTATAGGCGACAACAATTTTTAAATTCCCATCCTGCTGGAAAACAGCACCCGTTTCTAGGTTGTAATCGTTTTCTTGCAGGTTCGTCAAAGTTAGGGCCGTGTGCCGTGCATCGCCGGGGTTGTTAAACAACTCCAGAAACACGGAAAACGACCGCACCACTTCTGCCATATACCGTGGGTCATATGACAGCGGAGCGGTTGGAAACTGAGGTAAAACAAGGCGGCGGCCACTCATCGACGGCCATCCGGTCGTATGTCAAGCCTTGGTGATCCCAAGCGCCACTGCACTTGCGATTCATCAGAGCTTATCCGCAGGGCAAAGCTTCTGCCCCGCAAACGTAAATGAACTTGGTTTGTAAACTGCTCTACCGGCGTCGTCGCAGTCCGCGTGGTATCGGCGGCGTCAGAATTAAGATAGTCGCCACCGGGAAAATTACGCACTTTTGTCGTAAAGGTCACAGTAGGCGAGGTTGCCGTAGAGTTCTCAAACGTCACATCAGGAATAATGCGGCGGATAAACGCAAACTGCTCGCCCTCACCAATGTCGATCTGGCTGGACTCAACATACGCTGAAATAGGTGTAGTGGGCACCGTAGTGCCGTCATCCAAACCAAGCTCATGAAAATACTGTCGTCCGTCGGTATACGTGGCAATCGGGTAGTCGTTGATGCCTCGATCCACCCAAGCTGTGCGCGTCAGAGTGCCGTAATACCACGCTTGCTCTTGAAAATTAAACACGACATAGCGGTCAACTTCGCTCGACGCAGACGACGGGTAGAACCACCAGACTTCGTTGTATGCCGAATTAAGCGCGGCAAACACTTTCTCTTTCTGTTCACGGTTAAAGTCATCAAAGACATAAGACCGAACAGCGCAGGGAATACGCTGTACCTGTCCCGCGTAAACGTAAAACTCTTCAAAGCCCATCCAGTACACAGCATCGTCGTGAGCAATCGCGGCCAACGGCGACATGATCGAAATGTTTTCCGAAATCATGTTGATGCCAAAAGTAAAGGGAGGCCCCAAGAACTGCATGGCGTGTAAAGAAACATCAGTAAAAACAAGCACTTGCTGTCTCGTCTCTACCGCCGCAACAATCTCGGAACCCGAGCCAATACGAAGATCTCCTGCGGTGTTATCTGGCAACGACTGCCATGTCGTGGGGCTTTCCTGACTACTGAACCGTATCAACAGGGGGTCTTGGACACCTATGTTGTTTTCCGGGTCACATCCAAAAGCAATAATGTGCCTGTCTCTATCTGACACCAGAACTTGCTTGGCTATGGTAGGCGTCGTGGCATCGGCACCTGAACGGCTGGATAGTTCCACCGCTCTACCGGACACACCTGCGGCAAAATCAGACAAACTCTTATCCCAATAATAAATACCGGAATCGCGGACATTAATAATCAAGTCTTCGCCAAAATTGTCGTGCGACCAAATACGTAGGACAGAAGTAGTACCTGCCGCCGCATCTGCATCGCCCCAGCCTTCACGGCCCCATGTGCCTACGCCCCAACCGGTGCCGCTAACCGACGTGTCCAGACCCACGTTAATCTGGTACGCGCCGACAACCGAGCTACCACCGTTACCCGTATCGCTGGCAGTTGCATCGACCGTGGCCCCAGACGTGTCTTTGGCTACGATGGTGTAGCTGTTGTTATCAATCACGCCGTTGATTTGATATTCTTGATTCAACACGTCCGCCGTGATGTCTCCACCAAGCGAAACCGCCCCCGAAAACGTGACAAAATCGTTGGCTACGGCACCGTGACCAGTGTCTGAAACAGTAATGGTAGAAGACCCGTTGACCGCGCTAAACGTCACGTCGCCCGCCGCCGTGGTGACGCGGATAGGCGTAATGTCGTTATAAGCGCCGCCTTCTTCTATGTAATACTTGAGGTTTGTTCCGAGGCCCATGTACCGTGAGCCGTCGAGCGCGACAAACGGCTTGAGAGCGCGGCAAGTGCCCAAGAAGGTGTTTTCTGACATTCTTTGCCAGCCACCTATTTTTTCTGGTACACCAAACCGAAAGCGTATTTTGTCGCCGTCAAACCAACCGCCCTCGTTAGTGTAAGAGGTCGTTTCGCGGTTAACGCCCGGTCTAAACTGGAGCTTTGTCAGCGGCATGAATTAGCTCCACGTGTCAATCGCTACACGCTTCCATGTGTTAGAAGCCACACACACATAAATGTAATCAGCATCCCACGCAATCTCGCCTGCCGTCCCGGTATCAGAGGCGCTGGCGGGAGTTTGCGTAGTCTGTATGATTAGGCTATCTCCCGTGGTGGTAAGTGCTGAAAAGACCCCGGTTCCGGGGGTGCTTGCACCTATATTTGTACCATCAATAGCACCACCGTTAATGTCTGCGGTGGTTACGGTGGTGGTGCCCGTGGCGGTTAAATCTGTAAAAGTACCCGCTACCGCCGTGTTTGCGCCTATAATTGCGTTATCGATGGCCCCGCCGTTGATGTCTACTGTAGGAAAGGTGGCTGTTCCTGTTGCAGAAAGCGACGAAAAAGCGCCTGTCCCCGGCGTATTTGCGCCTATGTTAGTGCCGTCGATCTCACCTGCCGCAATGTCTACTGTCGGCAAAGTGGCCGTGCCTGTGGTGCTTAAAGTAGTAAAAGCACCTGCCGCTGGCGTGGATGTGCCCACCTGAGTGCCGTTTACAGAGCCGCCTGTGATGGTTGCGTTAGTAAAAGAAGAGGCCCCAGAAGAGGTGATGTTTCCTGTTACGTTACCGGTAAGATTACCCGTCACGTTACCCGTGACATTTCCAGCAACATTCCCCGTAAGTGCGCCGGTTACGTTACCGGTAACATTCCCCGTCACGTTACCAGTTAAAGGCGCGGTAACGTTAGTGGCCAACAAGTCTGCAAAAACTTGAGTGACCGTTGCACTAGCGCCCCCGCCATCAAATTTTAAGACAACGTCTTTCCCAGCAGGGACTTCAAAGTCATTGGAAGCGTTGTACGTTCCTTGAAACAAGATCAAAGAACGACTTCCGCTCAAAGAGTTGCGAATATGAACGATCTTTTCCGCATTGTTAGGAGTCAACTGAAAATACGCGTTAGCTCCCAAATCGCCACCATCACTAAACTCAATAAACTTGTTCCGACCATTCGACACAGCGCCGTCTGTGATAGGCAAATTATTAGGCGACCCTGAACTGCCCGCAGACGAAACATTAATAGAAATGACGCCGTCAATGGCGCTGTCTATCAAATCAAAGTTTGTATTGGTCGTACCGCCCCAAGTACCAGACTGCTCACCCGTTGCAATCTTTTCAATACCAAGGTTTGTTGTATATGTACTAGGCATGGTTTCCTCGCTATGCCGCTATTTCGACCCAATTTGCATTTTGACTCGGAATTATTGAATTCCAAGAAGATTGTCCAACTTGTCCAACTTGCCCCGTCGCTTCAACTCCGGTAACCAATACACTGATTTCACCAATTGCTGTGACAAGCCCTACGCTAGCTCGCATTCTCGGGCTAGTGACAGCCGCATTAACCCCGGTGCCTTCTATGACTGTCACCGTTCCGGGGCTTCCTGTGGTAGACAGTCCGGTAACGCTGACATTGGCGTCTCCGGTAACGCTGACGCTGTCTACTTCACCGGTGGCAGACACGCCTGTTACAGGGACATTTGCGGCGGCGTCAATCGCAACGCTACCGACCTCTCCAGTGCCTTCTACGCCTGTAACAGATACGCCCGTGCCGGTCTGAATAATAACCTTGAGGCCCGTATCCTCAAGCTCGGCAAACGGCTCTTCGCCAAACGAAATACCGCCAAACAGAGAGCCGCCGCTATCAATAGCAATAACCGGCATAGTGGCTTCAAGGCCTGTAACCGATATGGATGTTGGTAGGCTGACCGTGGCGCTACCGACAGACGCCGTTGCCTCAAGGCCTGTAAGATTAACCGTTTCGTTAAATACGACGCCGTTACTTTGGCCGGTGGCTTGAAGGCCTGTAACCGACACATTTGCTACGGTATTGACCGTTATGAAAAACGGCTCGCTTTTCTCCGACGCAAATGGCGCTTCTGCAAAACTGTTTTCAGCAAAAGCCCCGCCATGTTCCTCAATAGCAATCGGCACAGCGCCTTTTGCTGACACGCCCGTTACAGCAACCGTCGGCCCTAGCGGGCTTTGGCTAAAAGAGGTGGCTGAAAAGCTATTTGAGCCAAACATGGCGGGTTACCGGTTATCCTTCCCAGCCGTCGTCGTTTTCGTCGTATACACCGTCACTGTTGGTGTCGCACGACCGTTGCCACGTCTGCATACTAAACGTCAAACCTTCGCTCCACGGAACGTATGCGACACACCATTCATGTGAGCCGAGTTGCAATCCGTCTGTAGGCTGTGAAACGTAATCGCGCTTGGCCCAAGGCTTCTGTACGCGAAAAAATGTGTCTTTGTTTCTCATTATTTGACGCTTAAAAAGAGCACTGTTTTCAGTGCTGACGTATATTTCTTCGCCGTCAGAAAGCGTATAAGTAGACCCATCTTCGTAGTTAATGACGGTTTGTGCCGAAACAGAAAAACAAAACAACCCGGCAAGTAAACTAACCATGTATCGCATATCTAAACGCCCCTAAAATTTTGAATGAGAGAAAAAGTGGTCCAAAGTACAAACCCACATACGATTATACCTACAATCAGCGCCGAAATATCTAACATCCGTTGTTGTCTCCGCCGCTGTTTGTAAATCATTTTTTCCCGCTTGGCCCTGATGTCCTTACGCATCTGTAGCATTTCGCGATAGGTTTCTTCGCCATATGCGTACATGATCAGTTCGCGGATCTGCCTGTTCTGCTCTTCTATCTTTTTCTTGGCAATAACGGCATTTAGCGCCTGCTCCTCGACAGAAGAGCCGTCAAACATTTTTTTGAAAAGAGGCGGGTTTTCCGCTTCGCGCTCGGCTTGATTAATATCAGATACCAGCGTGTACCAGTGGCCCAGCTTTTGAGCCACATGCTCTATTTCGGCCCCTTTACTGACCAGTACCTGCAACCCCTTGAACGTGGTCGAGGCCATTGCTACCAAGCTCAAGGGGTCCATTCATTGGTTACTCTGGCTTCGTGGGCCAAGTTATTGTGTTGGGAAAGCCCGCCTGCTGTGGTACGTCCCGTAAAGCCTGCCTGTACGTTGTCATTTCCGCAGACATGGTGACATCTGAAAGACCAAAGTGATCAGTCTCTTTTAGCAAACTGTCTCTTTTGGCCCGCTCTGACGCCGCCAAGGTAGCCGTATTCTGAGCGTCATACGCCGCCTGCTGATCTGCCACTGAGTGAGTCACGCCGTCTTCGTCTGTGTACTCTTGGAACATATCGTTTTCTGTCCAAGCCCATACCCAGTTACCGTTGGCGTCTTGCTCTACGCCGTTGCGTACAACAACCTTGTAGTCTCCAGAAGGTTCTGGCTTAGGTGACGCCAGTACAGGGTCAATCCCAAGTGTCTCGTTGACGTTTGCGTTCCACACTTTTGGCAGTGAAACATTCGGGTGCATACTGCGGATTTGGCCTTGAGTTTTGACCTCCCCCGTTGATCTGATGCGATATTCCGACATAGTTGATTCTCCTATGCGATTGCTAAAAAGATGTAAGAGCCGCCAGAAGCGTTGAGTGCCGCTGGTGCTGATGATGTAATCGTGAAGCCACTTGATAGTGGGTCTATGTAGTCTGTTGTTGTGATTTGAGCGGCGTCTGAATTAAGCAACAGGTACGGATCGTTACCAGCCACGATTCCACGCACAGAGTCCCAGACGTACCAATCACCTGTAGAGTCTGTACGTTTAACTAGCACAAACCTAGCGCCAGAAGTAAAACCACAGTTAACATTTACATCAGACCCTGTGCCTGTGTAACTATCAACCTTTGATATTCCGGGGACTGTTGCGAATAAGTAGACCACAAAAGTGTCGCCAGATCCGTTTACGCTCCCATCTGTCCCTACCGTAAATTGTGTTGCTGTTGGTGCCGTGCTTTGCCATAAAGCAAAACTACCAGCGGCGCCGGTTGTGTTAAGAGTTAGGTACTGATCTATATCTATACTTTTTGAATAGACACCCCATGACCTTGTTAGGTTTCTTTTCTTTAGAAAAAATAACTCAGGGGCAACACCAAGGTTGTGGGGAATGGTCATGTTACTACCCGTCCCCGTATAAGTCACAACATCAAAGAACCCCGGCGCTCTTTTTAAAGCGTAGCTTATGTGGTTTTGTGTTCCTGATGATGACGCCCACCAAGAATCAAACTGGCTAGGGGCGTACATAGTGTACATATTTTGCCTAGACCAAAAAGTTGGATAACTTAATTCCTGAGATGTACTGCTTGATCTAAGCGTTACTCCATTAATTCCTCGCAGTTGATCTACAAAATGGAATTTAGCTGTACTTATATCCCTGTTTGCACTGATTTCAGCATCAAAAACAACATCGTGGGTAACCGAAGCGCTTGATGTGGTTGCGGCGTAATTTTTAACTGAGAAAACACCCGTTGCTTCAAGTTCTGATGCTGGCTTGTGGGGTCTGCGGATGGCTACGTAGATGTATGTTGCACCGGAAGCATTAACTACTGCCGCATTGTCACTAGGCTGAAAGCCATTTGGTAAGCACTTGAGCCTACATTCTGCGGTATCTTCTACGTCACTTGTATTCGGCTCTAACTTTGCACCAGTACCATCTGCTGTCCAGCCTCGCATCGTGTCGTGTATACGCCAATCGTATGACGCGCCAGATGTTACCCCTTTTAACAGTATCCACTGCGGTTCAAACCCAAGATCAATAATTGGCCCCGTGGTGCTTCCATTACCCGTGTAACTCCCACACTTAATAATAGCTTCGTCGGAGTCTGTGCCAAAGTCTTGGGCGTCGTGGGCGAATAGGTAGGCTACGTAGGTAGCGCCAGATGTGTTTGTATAAACTGAGCCAACTTCAAATTGAGTGCTGGTGGGTGCGGTCTCATTCCAATCAACCCACTGATTAACACCTTGGGTGGTCTGCAACGTCATATAATCGTTTTGTGGCGAAGCAGAAGTGCCTCTGTGGTAAACTATCCAGAATCCATTTGTTGAAGAGTCTGTTCTTTTTACGATTATCATTCCGGGGGTAGAATCAAGATTATGACTAATGGCTTGATTTGTGCCATTCCCCGTATACGTTACAACATCAAAGAACCCCGGTTGCTTGCGGAATGTCCAAGAGACAAAGTCATCTCCTGAAAAAGTAACTGCACCGTTTGTTCCTGTTGTAAAACCATTAGAATTAAATGCTGTAACACCACTGCCACCAATTAACTCAGCATTAGTAGTGTTGGTTCGCAAAAACCTATCGGCTCCTCGAACAGTATCTTCCAATATGTGATTAAACGCATTTGGCCCTCTGCCTTTAATCCAAACCAAACCGCCATAACCGCCGTCGCCACTATCAAATGGCCCTTCAGTACTTGCCTCTGTAGTGGATGCAACAGTTAAGGTCTTGTTTCCAGACTGATCTGTAAAGGGCGAAGCGCCTTGCAAAATAAGCAAAAGCGTATTGGCATCAGAAGATAACGCGGATGTTGGAACAGTAAACGCCGAGGTATAACGAGCGTTGTTGGAGATTCTTAAATTTGATATGTAACCTACTGGTCCCGCCCCATACCCCCCAAGAGCGCCTATCGTGTTTATTACAAACGAATAAGACGTTGCGGCAGTTCCTGCGGCAACGCCATTAACCCAATAGTAAACTGTGGAACCGCTTCTTGAGTATGCGATATGCGTCCATGCTTTGGGAGGTACGGTATTAGTTGTAGAGCCGTTGTACGTTCCTCCATCATAAATATACAGCGCATCAGGTGCCGTTCCATCGCTAGAGTTTCTTACCCCAATCTGTATATTCCCGCCACCACTGCCAAAGTCAGGACTTAATATGCACTCTCCTGTTGTAGCAGTGCCGTCCCTTTTGATCCACATTTCAATTGTGAAGTCACCACTTAAAGTAATATTTGAATCTAGCTGAATAGGATATTGATCCGCAGAGCCTTGCTGGCTTCCAGAGGGAAAATAAGCAGAACCGCCGTCCGTTGTATTAGAGAGCGCAATGTCATTTTCAATAAACGTGTTTCTTCCAGTGCCTTGGTACACATACGTTGAAAACACATCGTCAACGTAAGTAGCCGCATCACCAGCGTTACCAGCGGCGGCTTGAATTGCTTTTAAGGTTGCCCGACTCATGCGAGAGCTTGTCCTGCTGTAAATCCGTAGTAGGTAGTACCGCCGTCATGCGTGATGAATACAAAGTAATCCACCGCGCTGGCAGTAGCCGTCAATGTTGGTGCAGTTGCCGCAGGCCAATCTACCGAGGCAGGCCAAGTGACCGTAAAGCCGGAGGCGCTGGCGTCTTGAACGATCTTTAGCGTAAACGCAGATACCTTGCCGCTTGATGCTGGGTTGCTGAACGTGAAGGTAGTGTTTTCTGTCAGCGTGTGACTAAAGTTAGTGCCATCTTGGAGGTTGCATGTCGTCGCATTGCTGGTCGAAGTGACCGCCGTGTACTCTTCAGAAATGCCGTTGTCAAACGTCACCACGCCGTTAGCATCTGCGGTAGCCGCTTTTGACGCTTCGGTTAGGCCCAGAGTGGTGATATCAAGATAGTTAAGCTCTGCGGCAGTGGCGGTGATTGATGTCCCGCCAATCTGAAGCGTAGTGGCGTTGACTTCGCCGCTGGCCCCATATACCACCGCCTTTGAGTTAACAATCGTCCCCGCCGAAGATCCGTCTACAAGATTGAGTTCTGCCGGGGTAGACGTGACCGCCGTGCTGTTGATAACAAGTTGATCGGAAGCATCCAGATATACCGACTTCTCCGCAGGGTACGCGATAAACACGTTCTTACTTCCAGCGCCAAAGTCCACAGCCGAGCCACCGTTGGAGCTTTCCAAGATGGTCGTTCTGGCTAGCGTATTACCGCTACTGGCATACGTCCCGAGGCCGACCTCGTAGTCGGAGTTAGTCACGTCAATAATCGCGTAGTACGTTGTGTCTGCGTCAGACAACACCGCCGAGAACGCTTGGAAGTTCGCCACAGCACCGCCCAGCGATATCGCCCCCGTGCCGGTAGTAGTGGTTGTCTCTTTTACTCTGTCTTTAAGGACAAGTGCCATTGTCTTCTCCGATTAACTATTCTGGCTCAACCCAATCGGGGTTTTGCGTCCATGTGGTGCCGTCGTAGGCATATTTATCTCCGGACCAATCAGACGGAGCGTCGGTCACATTTTCGTAAAGCGTGGAATTGCCTGAATTGAGATCGCCAACAATGAAGTCAAGATTGTCCGGGCTACCAACATTGATTCGGTCAGCCTGAATGTCAACAGGCTTGTCGTCTGCAAAAAGGTATTTAGAAAGGTTAGTTCCATTTTGGGTAATCGTCTTCACTCTCTATCCCTTAACAATGATTTCTGTTGCCGAAATAGCCGTCCCTGCAAACACTGAAGGAGTATCCGCAGTCGTGCCGAGCGAGCCATCATTTTGGACATAATATGATTGACCGGCAGTAAGCCCGGTCTGAGCATCGTCTACAGATCCTACAATCTGGATTGTGGCGGTAGCGCCATCCGAGTATGCCCCGTTTGATATTCCGATGTAGTTTTCTGACGTAAGGTTCGTTACTGCGCCGTTTGTAGTGACAACAACGCCAGTCCCGCGATTGGTGCTTAGGCTGTTGCCATAGAAGCACCCTGATTTATTAGCAGTTGTGTCGTATGATAATCCGACAATGCCGGAACCGTTAGACGACAATAAAGTAAGCAACGAGCCAAAGCTGACGGACGTGCCCGTTACAGTTGCTAGATAAATTCCGACGTATCCCGCTCCAGTATAATCTGCATGAGAAATAATAAATGTACCTCCGTCTGGGTCGTAAACGATTGCCCCCGATTCGGTGTACCCCGCATTAAACACAGCAGGTGTGCCAAAGCTAACTGAAGTTCCAGATACAGTGGCAACAATGGCCGTTCCGTAATTACTGTTCCCGCCGTCTCTGTATGCGATTAATATTTTCCCCGTATTGGGATCATATGAGTTTTTAAGGTTAGCCGCGGTGACAGATAAGCCTGACGTGTTATATGTTGTTGCGGTCCCAAAAGACATCGTGGTGCCGCTGACTGTGCCTACGATAGCCGTGCCGTAATTTGAGTTGCTTGCGTCCCAGTAAACATTCAGGATATTTTGAGACGAAGCATGGTATATGGGCCTGTTTCCGCGAGCAATAGCCGTGACGAAAGTGGCCTTTGTTCCGAAGCTGATGGACGTACCACTAACCGTGCCTACGATGTATGTTCCATAGGAACTGTTTAAGTCATCACTATAAAATATCACCACCTTCCCGGCGTTGGGGTCATAAACCATGCCCGCTTGGCCCGTCTGGCTAGACTGATATTGCACCTCAGAGCCAAAACTAATTGACGTGCCGCTAACCGTGCCGACCACGGTGCATCCCTCGTTTGCATTGGCGAGGCGATATTCAACAACAAACTTGTCGTTGGCGGTGTCGTAGACAATGCCATTGACGTATGACGAAGCAGACTTAATAACTACAGGAGTACCAAATGAGATCGATGTGCCGCTTATGGTCCCAACAACGGCTTGAGCATAACCCCCGGCTCCGTCATCTCTATACGCAATAACAATTTTCCCTGTGTCAGGGTCGTATTCCGAGTAAATGTAGGTCGTGCCTCCCGACTCAAACACTGTTGCACTGCCGCTTGTTGGTGGATCAATCGGGCCTATAGGGGCGGCCACCGCAGTGACCGTTCCGTCCGAGTTCACAATAACCGTGTCGCCGTTTGCCAAGGCGCCAGAGGCCGTGGCAGTTACGGATGGGGCGGCATTGTTTAATTGAGTCTGAATGTTCGACGTAACGCCGTCCAGATAGTTGATTTCTGCCGTGGTCGCTGTTACCCCGTCTAGGATATTCAGTTCAGCGGCTGTTGACGTGACCGCCGTTCCGCCAATGACCAACTGACCAGAGTCGTCCAGATACACGGACTTGCCTGCGGGGTAGGTGATAAACACTTCTTTGCTACCTGCTAACAAGTTAACAGCAGAGCCGCCGTTTGAACTCGCCAGCACCGTGGTGCGCGTCAGAGTGTTCCCGCTGGTTGCATAGGTGCCGAGGCCAACCTCAAAATCTTGGTTGCTGTCATCGACAATAGCGTAGTAGGTGGTGTCACCGTCCGACAGGACCGAGGAAAAGGCGACAAAGTTGACCTCTGCCCCGGCGAGCGTAATTGCTCCCGTGCCTGTCGTGGTGGTGGTTTCTTTTACGCGATCAGCAACGACCAGAGCCATGATTATGCAATCCGAATAATAGCGTTAGATGCGTCAGCAGTTGGGAACACAATGGTGAAGTCGCCCGCGCTGGATGACTTGTCAGAACCAAAGTCCAGAACGACAACTGACTCAGTCGTGCCTGAGCCGCCGCCAGCAGTGGTGTTGTAAATCAACGCGCCGCGAGCAGTGATCGTTGACGAGCTAAACGTCAAATCGGCAAAGTCGGTCAGCGCCGTTGTTCCTGACGTGGTAGGCGTGACGTTGGTCAAAGTACCACCACCGGCAGTGTAGCCCGTACCGCTAACTTCATCAGTCGCGGTATAGTCGGTCGTGGCCGCCGTAAAGCTTGCATTGTTGTCGTACATAGCCAGCTTAAAGGTGTGACCTGTGCTGGCAGTGAAGTCGTGCTTGGCCTGAAGCAATTCCTGCTTGAAGGACGTACACATAAAGTTACCTGTAAAAGCCATATCAAAGTCTCCTGATAAGTTCGGCTAGATCTTTGTGCCCTGCATCTAGCAAAGCGTTACCGACAGTGGTTCTGTCGCTTTGAACGGCCTCCTTCATATAAAAAACGAGAACCGCTCGTAAATGGTCTTTATATGCGATTGCTTGGTCCCGAATCGCAGGGGGTGCAGTGTCAGAAACACTGAGAATCTTATCTAGGCATCGTTTAGCTACCTCCTCCGGAGTGAAGCCACGATGATTGCTAGTCTGTACTTCGACTATTCCGGGACTTATTTTACCGCCTTCTACCTTCATTGTTTAGGCCTTATTAGCATACCAGTGCGATATTGA
>Ga0255781_10001828_pt1 | contig 17190 bp, 49 predicted proteins | sample 101ome_21_FD_179979 | JGI IMG/M metagenome (GOLD analysis project Ga0255781, IMG submission 179979) | Coastal salt marsh microbial communities from the Groves Creek Marsh, Skidaway Island, Georgia - 101413BT metaG (version 2) | ecosystem: Environmental > Aquatic > Marine > Intertidal zone >... | reverse complement strand
TGAAGATCCAGAACAAAACATCCATTACTTATTATATTATATCGGGCTGTTGATGTGCCAGTTTCGGGTGTGAATCCCGATGCTCTCAATCCTTTCATTTGGAGACAAAATGTATCAGTACACGGTCTTTGCAAAGATCTCTAATCGAGAGTTTGAGTTGAAGACTTTTTTCGACTCTGACGGAGAGCCAGAAAAGAAGGCAATAACTCTTATCGAGAACAATAAGGATAAGTTCCGCTCGATGCGAATCGAGAAACGCCTCGTCGGGATGCTGTGACATTCCGTGACTTGACGACTGACGATCCTCGCGATAGATTACAGAGGTAAGGGAGAGGAACAATGAAGGTCGGTGATTATGTCCAGATGAATGTCGGTAAGCCCCACAAGGGTTTTGTCGTTGAGCGTCCTCGTGGCGCTCCACTATTTACCCGACGAGGGGTGGAGCAGATCTGGGTTCTGATCACCTCTACACCAGATAGTGCGTTTGTTGGAGAAACCCATCCTTTCCAGCCAGAGATGATCGAGGTGCTCAGTGAAAGTCGGTGATTTGGTTAGGTGGAATGGAACGAACTCAACAGGCATTGTTCTGAACACTTATCCGGGCACAGCAAATTACACCAAGGTTTACTGGCTTGACCTCATGATCTTTGGTTCTTACCCTGCTCGCGATTTGGAGGTAGTAAGTGAAAGTCGGTGATTATGTCAAGATGAATGTGGGTGATTCCCTCCGAGGCTTTGTTGTTGAGCGTCCTTATGGCGATGCTCAGCCAAACAAGTTTACCCGACTTTGGGAAAAGAAGCAGGTCTGGGTTTTGATTACCTCTACGCCAGACGGCGCGTTTGTTGGAGAAATCCACCCTTTCCAGTCAAAGCAGATCGAGGTGCTCAGTGAAAGTCGGTGATCTTGTCCGAGGTTCTGAAACCAACATCAGACCGCAGCGCAACTCTGTTGCTGTGATTGTCGGTCAAGACCCGATAGATGGCTCTTTTTCTATCTTTTGGCTCTCAGGAGAAATCAAGGGCACGCGAGTAGTTCATAACTTTCGTCCTGACGAGTTGGAGGTGATTAGTGAAGGTGGGTGATCTTGTAAAATGCTGGTTGCCTTGGGAGCCAGACTGCCACCACCCAACACCCGGCTTCATCATAGACGCCACGGACGCACCAGAGGACGTACAGGTCTATGTTGTTTCCAAGAACAAAAAGTATTGGCTTAGAGAAGGCGAATTTGAGGTGATTAGTGAAGGTCGGTGATCTTGTAAAGTTTGTTGGATTCCAAAGCCCCAAAAGACGACAGCGTGGCATTATCGTGTCCTTTGACGAAGACGACGACCCGATTGTTGCGTGGCTTTCCTCGCCTTCCTTTACAGAACCAAACTTTCGCTCTCACTTGCGTGTGCTTTCCGAGGCTTTATGAACTAATTACTCCCTTCTAAGGAGATCAAAATGGATCGAGATTTTATGGCTGACATTGGAATTGTAGTCAGCATTATCAGTATCTTTTTCGTTATCACAATCTTTATGTGCTGAGAGGTAAAAATGTCCCACCGTTACAAGCGTGCTGTCTTTGCTGACGGCTTCTCCATTTCTATTCAGGCGCACGATGGTGCTTACTGCGAGCCCCGTAGTGATTCCGCTATTGCCTACAAGTCTGTTGAGTTGGGCTTTCCAAACCGCCCGTGCATTTTCATCAAGGACTACGCAGAAGACCCAAGTAGGCTGACCGAAACTGTCTATGCTTATGTTCCTGCTGCGGTTGTTCGCAAGATGATTATCGCTCACGGCGGACTGGTAGAAGGCGAGTGCCCGCGACTTGCCTGACTATTTAGATTGTGTTCTCAACTATTGCGATTAGCCTGTTCTTACAAATCCAGCCAAACTGGATAACGATAGGTGACGCGCAAAGTAGGTGTAGTCTTGAGGGTTGCGTCACAGAGGTTTCCGTTGGAGATCCTGTGGCGCAACTTGCCGAGAACACAACAAAAGAAGAAACCTCTATCTTTTATGAAGAAGATCAGTTCTATCTACATTACGAACTACGCAAGAGAATAAAAGACTTTTTGGACAGCCACCCCACCCACGATAGGTTCATCGTTACAGGTTTTACTGACGGATGCGGCGACCATTCCTACAATCGCCAACTCTCGCGCAAAAGGGCAAACGAAGTTGCCCGCTACATAATGTCCCTCAGAGAAGGTGCGCTTGTAGAGTTAGAATGGAAGGGCGAAGCAACAGGAAAACACACGATTAGAGCCCGCAGAGTGGACGTGGCTGTCCTCAAAAAATCCAAACAACCAATCACCCCACCCAAAATAATAGCCGATTTCTACCTCATTGACGCCTCTGGATCTATGGCTGGTGAAGATTGGATTAGGTGGACGAATGCGATTGCTTATTGGAAACCAAAACACGCAAAAGTCTATGTCGCCAACACTGGTTATCTGCCTGCTTGGATTATGTTACAGAACATAAGACCCAACGGAGGCACAGAGATCTGGTTTGCGCTCTGGAATGTTCTTGATAAAATGGAAGCAGGGCAGACATTAGTAGTCATTTCTGATTTCAACTCGGAAGTTCCTCTTTCCAACCGAGAACGCATAATGATAAAAGAAAAGGTGAAAGCCAAGGGCGTGAAGGTCAGGCACATTCGCCTGTGACATTCCGTGACTTGACGACCTGCGATCCCCGTGCTACATTACAGAGGTAAGGAGGACGAATGGAACTCTATCGCGACGGCACGCTGCTAAGAGATTGTCTCGGTGATCTGTGGATGGTCACGGCTCGCGGCAAGGGAGATTTCGGGTTGGACCGCTATGTCCTTGTGCGTCTCGCAGACTCTTTTATCGTTGAGCCCGTGTATCGCATCGCCCATCTGGAATACGACCTTGTTTCGGAGGCATAATGAAAGTCGGTGATCTTGTCGAGAACGTGGGATATGGTTATCGTGCTATTGTTGTGAAATGCTTTAGAAGAAATAACTATTCTTTCGTTTGCTACATTAGGCTTCCTTCTATCGGTGTGGTAGAAACTGGCTATGCTTCAAATTTCAAAGTTCTCTCGGAGGCATAATGGAGCAGATTCAGTTTGTTATTCCTTTCGGGGACACAAGCGATCCAGAGAAGATCGCAGAGCAGATTGCGAAAGATCTTCAGTTTCTCTCTTGGTTTGTGAGAAAGGAAGAAAAGGGCGACGACGAAGGTGTCGCAGCAACAACATTTACTTTGTCCGGTTGGACTACGGAGTGGTAGAATGTATGTAAAGGATCTCAAAGTTGGTGCTCTTTACCGACCCAAGAGCCCAAGTCACGACTTTGGTTTTGTAAAGGATTATGCTTATGTTGATTGGGGAAAGCGCCTTAACAGCAGACTTATGGTTTATCTTGGTGAAGACCGTACCGGTGGATTCCTTACAAGATGGTGTCTTATTGGAGGCAAAAGGCTTGCTATGTGTCCGACCGAATGGCGCAAGATTGAACCAGTGGAGGAAATGTGAAGGTTTCAGAACTAAAGGTCGGAGAACTCTACAAGATCAGGTCTGACCGAGAAACGCACGTTCGCGTCAGCGACCACTTTCTCGACATTCACCTCGGTCACGGACATTTTACGGCAGAAGCAAAGGTGCGACCTTTCGATCACATTATCTATCTTGGCAAAGACCTTTATGGTTCGCGAAAGGTCATTTATCGCGGAAAGGAGTTGAGGGCTTACCCTAACATTTGGCAACACGTCGTCCCGATTGACGATGACAATCCGTGACAAGACAGAAGACGATCCCCGTGCTATGTTAGTGGAGTAGGAGGAACGATGCCGACGATGATTGACTGCGCTGTGTGCGAAGACCCGTTTGACCTTCACTCTGCCGAGAAGAAGCGTGCAGGCGGTCTTCGCAATCATTGTCCTGATTGTGCCGAGGAGACGGCTGTGCCCTACCTCGCTGTGAATGGCGCTGATGGGAAGATGGCGGGGCTCACGATCCTTGCGTTTGATTCCGCCGAGGACCGAGAAAAGTACAAGAAGGCTTGGCATAACAATACTGGGATGAACAAGGGCAAGTCTTGCCATCTTTCCCAGTCTAACACCGCTATGTCTGGCATGAAGTTTCGTCGTGTTGGCGAGAACTTTGGCAACTCTAACCACAAGGGAAAGTTGTAGTGAAAGTAGGTGACCTTGTGATTGTTGAGGCAAACCACCTTCCTTGGAAGGGACTAATCATCGAAGAAGGCAAAAGCGATTGGGATTGGCTTGTCTATGATTTTGAAGACGGGAGTGTTTGGTATGTTGATGACGATGAACTCAAGCCACTTTCGGAGGAATGATGAAAGTCGGTGATTACATTCAGTCCACCGCTTTTCAGAACCTTTACGGCATTATCGTAGAAACTGATGTGATCGAGAACGATCCAGACAATGAGGACTGGTTCTTGGTTCATTGGTTTATGCCTGATAAGTCGCCTGTTCCTCTCGGTCTGCGTAGGAACGGGCGCGAGTGGGTGCGACCTTGGGAGATCGAAGTCAGAGACATTCCGTGACTTGACGATCTGCGATCACCGGGATACATTACCAGAGTAAGAAGGAGAGAGACTATGGGTTACAGAAGTGAAGTTGTTTTCGCCATCGAGGCTGACGCTGTTCCTACGTTGCTTGCGTGGTGCGGGAAGCACCCTGCGCTAAAGCAGTTGCTTTTCGTCCAGACCGACACGCGCCACCTTGGCGACTACGATACCGCTGGTTCTTACCTCTTTCACTGGGGCTGGATCAAGTGGTCAGAAGGTCACCCCGGCATCGCATTGTTTATGCAAATGATGCACGCGATTGAGAGCAAGTTTGACGGCAACGCTCACCGCTTTGTTCGTTATGGCGACGACTGCGACGACAACGAGCACGACGGCTTTGCACACCCCGACATTTGCGTCCAGCGGAGCATTTCTTTCTAATGGCTAACGGCTACGCACTTTTCAGCAAACTTCATCCCGTGGGCGGTCTTTATCGCTACAAGGGCGACGTGAACAACAACAATCCAGCACCCGCAGGAACGTGGGAGATTGGTAAGTTCTACCTTCTCACAAAGTGGGAAAGACCCGAGGGCATTTCAGAAAAGTCCCCACTACTCAATGCTTTCTTTTTTGTAAACGGAGAGGAACGTTGCGTAGACATTGGCTTCTTCCGTTACTTGGAGCAGGTAGAATGAAAGTTGGTGATCTTGTTCGCTACAGATCAAACCTCTCCCCCAACACTATCGGCATTGTAACCGCTAAAGTGGGAAGTTGGAAGATTATGGTAACTGCGCTAAACACCGACGATCCTTGGTTTTCTCCCAGTAGAGGCTGGGATGTGAGCCATTGGAAGGTGATTAGTGAAAGTGGGTGATCTTGTCCGCTTTGTCGGTTCTTACGAAGAACCCACAGGGATCGGGATTGTTGTTGGAAAGGACGAAGCAGGATGGTGGGAGATCTGCGAGATCACTGGCTATTACGCAGGTTCTACCTGCAAAACAGATCCCGACAAGGATGACTGGAAAGTTATTTCAGAAATGCCCTTGACGGATGACGATCCCCCGGTTACATTACAGGAGTAAGGAGAACGAATGTCTGACCTGACCGACCAGCAGATTTATGAGCGCCTTGGGAAGATCAAGGGGCTGCCGACTTGCGACCAGTGGTCTGCTGGCTTCGCTGATAGCATCCGAGAGCAGATCGCCAAGGGTCGCACCTTGTCTGATCGCCAGAAGGCTGTCTGTAACCGCATTCTCAAGGAGAACAGCGAGGAAGCCCAGCAGGAACTTGCTAACTGGGAGAACGAGTACAATAATCACCACAAGAAGGCAGCGATCAAGATTGCTACCTATTACAAGGCGCAGGCTGCTGGTTACTATGGTGACGTTGTGAAGGTGGTGCTTGAGGGCAAGATTCCACCGCGCGGCAAGTTCCTTAAAATGCGTAACAACAAGTACGCAAAGAAGGTTCTTGCCGAGTTGGAGCGCAAGCCTCGTTTTACCATTGACGACCAGATTGTCCCAAACTCCAAGTTTGTGACTGGTTACTCCTTTAATGACTCAATGATGCAGAGCACGGATAGTGGTGCTCGTGCTGATTCCGACGAAAGACTGAACTTTAAGCGTCGTGGCGGGATCATTATCGGTGTTGACGATAAGATCACTTCTGCCGCAAAGGGCTCAAAGCGTTACATTGTGCTGCCTTTTGGCTCTATGAAGACTTACTTTGTTGAAGAACGCTACATGAAGATCAAGCCAAAGGTAAAGAAGAAGTGAGAGTTACTCCTGTTCCGCCTGTCGTGTTTGTTCCCAAGAAGACCGACAAGGTGCAAAACGACCCCGAACGTCGCAAGATCAAGAAAAAGGATAAAAGATGACTTGGACTGCTATTACTATCACTCCTGACGGGGAGTTCTCCTTTTCTTTCTCTTTTTGTGGTCCTCACGATAAGAGGGCTGCTTTTGACCATGCTCAGGAACAGACCTTTTTTGAGGTGATCGCGATCGTCCCCGGCGATCATCCCGTCTACCACCCCGATTCCGACGAGTGACATTTGGTGACTTGATCTTTTGGTGAGATCGGTTACATTACAAGGGTAACAAGGAGAGAGAACATGGCACGCTGTCGCTATTGCTATCAGTCCGGACATAACCAGCGCACTTGTCCGACCAAGACCAAGCGCATGAAGGAGCGCGCTGACGCTGCTATCGCCCGTGGCGACCACGACGCTTGGGTGGTTCAGCAGTACAACGAGCGCGTAGGTCCAAAGAAGGGCAAGAAGGTCAGTAGCCAGCAGTGCGGCTATTGTTCCAACTACGGGCACACCCGCCGCAAGTGCTCCACTTTGGAGAAGGACAAGGTTTTCTACGCAAAGCATCACAACATGATTGTGAAGATTTGCCACGACTACATTGTCTCGTCCCCGATCGGGATTGGCTCGCTGTTTTCGCAGACCCGTGATGAATGGTGTAACGAGAGCAGCGGTTATGTTACCAAGAAGCACCTCGCCGTCGCTGTTGGGTTTGAGGTTCACACGAATCTTTTGACCAACCACCCAAGCCCTATCATTGTGCTTCAGCGGGTTTCTGACGGCGAAACCAGCCGCCACGATCTTCGTCGCTATGTTCGCGGCGAGGGAAGCAATAGTTACTATCGCAAGGTGGAACTTGTTACCGCAGAAGCCCACCCTGTGCCTTCTGGGTGGATTGAGAAGCACTCTACTAACGTTGCTGCTCTCGCAAAGCACCCACATTTCCTCCGCACCGGCAGGAAGCACGAAGATAGTCGCGAGTGGACTTTCAGCAACATTGAAAACTGGAAGGAAAGGGCAGCAAACCCTGATTCCTACGGACACCAGAACGCGGTCTACGAACTTAAGATGTGGACGGAAGACAGCATCCGTTCCACTATGTTCGAGGATTTCAAGAAAGATGTGTAAAAGAGCACGCACGGCACTTGTTACCCCTTTTCGGGCTCTCGGTTGGGGGATCGTCGCAGGTGTCGTGCTGCTCGCCGCTCTGCGCCAGAGTCCGAGATCATAAAAAAAGATCTTGACGGATCACGATCGCCCGGTTACATTACTGGGGTAAGACGGAGAGAGAATGGGCGCACGATTTACGATTGTCCTCGACACCGACGACCCACAGGGTCTTCGCGACGCCTTGGAGATCGCAATCATTCTCAACAAGAACCACCAGACCTTTGTTGGACCTTCCGTAAAGGCAGAGTTCGGAAAGATCGCACTTATCAAGTTGGTTCGCGATGTTGCTAAGTTGGTTGAAGAAGGAAAGATGGATACTTCCCTTCGTCACTCCAAGCGGTTCGTGGACGAAAGGTGGGACAACTGGATCTACCGCAAGTAAAGGGGTAAAAGTTGGAACGCATTACTATTGGGTCACTTGTAAAGCACCGCCTAAATGGCGCAGTTGGACTTGTGATCAAGCACACTATGTGGGATGCGGACTGGGGCGCTTTTCACGTCAAGTTCAATAAGCCCGCAGTTTTCGGCAACGCCACTTGTGAGTTTCTTGTTGATCGTGCCGACCGCTGGGAACTCGTCAGCGGCTGCGACAATCAGTGACAAGAAACCGCTTGCAGGATCTCCGCAACCGGTTACATTATAGAGGTGAGGGGGCGATGGTCGCTCCCTCCGAGAACAAAGAAAAATAAAAAAGTTCTTGACGACCGGGGATCCCCCGGTTACATTACAAGAGTGAGAGGGAGATAGGCTCCCAATCACAACAACAAGCCAGCACTGGATATTACTATGGCTTTTGACTTCGCTACCTTCCTCAACACCATCCCCGCGATCCTTGACGCTCGCCTCCCGGTCCTTATCCGTGGTCGGCACGGCGTCGGCAAGTCCGAGGTGGTCTACATGATCGCCGGACAGCGGTCGCTCCCTGTCGTGGAGCGTCGTGCTTCGCAGATGACCGAGGGCGATCTCCTTGGTCTGCCCGACACTGCCGACCTTTCCGATGGTCGCAAGGCTACGACGTGGAACGCTCCCGACTGGCTTGTGACTGCCTGCACCGAGCCCGTGGTGCTCTTTCTGGACGAGGTTGACCGCGCTACGATGGAGGTCCGTCAGGGTCTGTTCGAGTTGACCGACTCCCGCAAGATCAACGGCTGGCACCTGCATCCGGAGACGCTGATCATTGCTGCCGTCAATGGTGGCGAGCACGGCTCCCAGTATCAGGTCGGTGAGATGGATCCCGCCGAGTTGGATCGCTGGACCGTCTTCGACATTGAGCCGTCCGTTGAGGACTGGCTTGGCTGGGCTTCCGGCAAGGTTGACGGCGTTCTGTGGGACTTTGTGAACCACAACCGCCAGCACCTTGAGCACACCGACGATTACGAGCCTAACAAGGTCTACCCGTCTCGTCGGTCGTGGGTCCGCTTCGCTCGCACCACCGAGTCTCTCGGTCTGTTCGCAGAGGACGGAAACCGCGATCTGCTGCTCAACCTCGCCACCGGCTTCGTTGGCTTCGAGGCTGCTGTTGCCCTCCGTGACTTTGTGCAGAAGTACGAGTATCAGGTCAGTGTCGAGGATATCCTTGACCGGGGTGAGTTTGACAAGATTGCAAAGTGGGGTATCAACGACCACGCTGCAATGGTCGAGAAGATGCAGGGTGCCAACACCTTCGCTGATTCTCTCACCGACACGCAGGTCACCAACCTTGCGACTTGGTTTGTCTCCATGCCTTCCGAGATCTGCATGAAGTTGTGGTCTGCAATCGGTGACGCCGAGGACGAGAACGGCACTAACGCCGTCCGTCTCCACCGCGCCACCGCCGCTGACGGCACCCGTGTCAGCGAATACATGGTCACTATCCTTCGCGGGTCGTGATCTGTGGAGGAAGACCTACGGGTCGGTGATTTGGTCACCCCAACCACTGCCAAGAATCCTGCATGGTTTCGTAAGCATGGGTTTGGGGTGATCATTGACACCGAGTATCATTCTGACTATGGATCAATCATCTACATTGTAAAGTTCACAAAGTCGGAGCAGGTCTATAGATTTAGTTACGACGGAGTGAAGCGTTATGGGTAGGATTGACAAGATCAAAGAAGGCGACCTTGTGATTCGCCGGGCAGACAAAAAGCCCTGTGTTGTGCTGGAGATCAAAAGATACCATAAAAAGGTCTACGGCGCAGGTCCATCAGGAAACAGCCGCAAGAAATGTTTGCTACTTTTTCCCGACGGAAAGCAAAAGTGGGTAGTTGACACAGCACTAAAAGTAGGGTTTTATCTGCCCGGCGATAGTTGGTTTGACGACATCAGGGGACCGAAAGAATAGTAGAAAAATGGATCCTTTCTAAACTTGGGAGGGATCCTTTTTCCGACAAAGACTATTTACTGTATGGAACAAGAAAGAACCTGCACTGAATGTGCGACTACCAAACCAATAGACCAGTTCTATTACTACAAGAAAAGAGATTACATAGATCCCAAGTGTAAGCAATGCATAAGGGAGAGAAAGAATAAACGCTACCACAAGATGCCTCCCGACAAAAAGGCTGCTTTGTTGGAGTTAGCGAGAAAGACCAATAAAGCCTACAGAGACGAGCGCGGAGGCGCACAAAAAAAGAAAGAATGGCAAGAGCGCAATAAAGAAAAAGTAAGAGCCTACAAGGCAAAACACAAGGCTTCTGAAGGTTTCAAAAAGAAGCAAAAAGACCCTCGTGTTCGTCTAAGTTCTAATGTTTCTCGCTCTATCCGTTATGCTCTAAGCAAGACTGGAGCGACAAAAGGAGCATCAAGAGCGTTTCAGCATTTACCCTATACCATCAAACAACTGAAAGAGCACTTAGAGGGACTTTTCCAAGAGGGCATGAGTTGGGATAACTACGGGGAGTGGCACATTGACCACATTATTCCTCAGTCTGCTTTACCCTACGAAGACCTTGATGACGAAAACTTCCAAAAATGCTGGGCTCTGGAAAACTTACAACCTTTGTGGGCTTCTGAAAACATGAGTAAAAGTTCAGTCCACGAAGGCACCCGTCACCGCTGGTGACATTCCATTACAAGTTCATAGCGGATCAGGCTTGACAGATCCGTCATAGCGGGTTACATTACAAGAGTAACAAGGAGAGGCACGATGCCCGACAACAAGAAGCCCTTTGACCTCAACATGCACACGGCGCGCCTACTCATGCGTGAACCATTTTTTGCTGCCCTGTCCCGCCGCATCGACAAGATCCGCACCGACAGCGTGCCGACGGCTGGTGTCCGTGTCAACCCTGAATCCGCACAGTTTGAGTTGTTTTACAACCCGGACTTTATGGGTGCTTTGTCTGACGAGCACAAGATGGGTGTTCTTATGCACGAGTTCTATCACATCATCTTTGAGCATGTGACGACTCGCAAGCCAGAAGACGGTATCCGTCAGATTGACAACATTGCGATGGATCTCGCAATCAACGGACTTCCAGAGATGGCTGGAAAGTTGCCCTGTGAGGCTGATCCCGGTCCTGTGCTGACCGAGGGCGGCGAGCCAATGAAAGGTTGTTTGCCCGGCGAGGGCAAGTTTGCCGACCTTCCTGCTGGTCAGACTTACGAGTGGTATCTCGCAGAGTTGGAGAAGATGCAGGAAGAATCCAAGCAGAACGGTGAAGGCGACCCCTTTGGCGACGAGGATTCCTTCGACGTTCACGACGGTTTCGGTGAAGGTGGTGGGAATCAGGCTGCCAACGAGATTGCAAAGGAACGCCTCAAGGAAGCAATCCGCAAGGCTGCCGAGGAAGCAGATAAGGCGGGTAACTGGGGCTCTGTGTCGCAGGGAATGCGCCAGTCTATCAAGGAGCGACTTGCTACCAAGGTTGACTGGAAGAAGATGTTGCGTTACTTTGTCCGCACGTCACAGCGTGCCGACAAGCGTAGCACGCCGCGTCGTCTCAACAAGCGGTTCCCCAAGATTCATCCCGGCAAGCGTGTGCGCCGTCAGGCAAAGATCGCTATTTCCATTGACCAGTCCGGTTCTGTGGATGATGGGATGCTCGCTGCTTTCTACTCTGAGTTGGATAACCTCGCGCAGTTTGCCGAGTTTACGGTGATTCCGTTTGATACGCAGGTTGCAAAGGACAAGGTGTATGTTTGGAAGAAGGGCGAGCGCCGCAAGGCAGAGCGCGTCCTCTGCGGCGGCACCTGCTTCGATGCTCCAACGCGCTACGTCAATGAAGGCAAGTTTGACGGACACATCGTTCTGACCGACATGTGCGCCCCCAAGCCGATTGCTTCCAAGTGTCAGCGCATGTGGATGACTACCACCGAATACGCTCGCAACCCATACTTCTCCACAAACGAGGTCGTGGTCGCGATTGACCGCAAGTGAGACAATCGGTGACAGGATCGGGGTTGCGCGAGCAACCCCGGTCGGTTACATTACAGGAGTAACAGGGAGGGATAATGATCGGCACGCTCATTCGGCACCCCGTCTATGGGCGTGGGATCATTATCAACACCGACAGGCTCTACGGAAGCGAGGATTACCTCGTTTGGTACGAAAAGCCCTACTTTTGGGGAATCAACAAAGAAAACAAGGAACACCTCTACTGGCTTGTTGATTCAGAAGAATACGAGATCATTTCGGGGGAACAATGAGACACCCATTCCAAGTTGGTGATCTTGTGCGGAGCCGAAACAACCGCACAAACTTCGCCCTCGTCACAAATACACACAAATGCCAAACAGGGCTTTTTGTTGACGTGCTTTGGCTTCGCTCTGGAGAGACACATAGTTGGTATTGCTTCAGTAGATTCACCCTTGTTTCAAGAGCAAAAGAATGAATGTAGGAGATTTGGTCAGCCACAAAAGGTGGGGTAAAGGAGTTGTTATCGAAAAGTGCTTTCGCCGCCGAGGCGATCGTTTCCCGCCTGTTGTAAGGGTAATGTGGAATAAGCCAGAGTTTGCGAGAGACGGCATAAAGAGAACCATTCTACGAATCCACGAACGAGAACTTACTATTATTTCAGGAGCAGAGTAAAATGACCCCTATTCTCAAGACGATCGTAAAGGACATTATCGTGCTCTCCGCGCAGGCAGTTGCCTATCGCCTCGCAGCACCGCAGGATCAGCAGCAGCAGGTCGTTTTCGCAGCCGTGCCGACTGCCGGTCCTCCCAAGGCAAAGGCGATCCCCGCCGAGAATGAGCCGCAGGCGCGGCGTGTCGGCTTCTGAGACATTCCGAGACAAGAAAAAGGTTGCAGGATCTGTGCAACGGGTTACATTACTGGTGTGAGAGGGCAGCGGGTTCGACTCCCGCACAGGTCAGCATCCGACCGGCTGGACGCTTCGCGGGTTCGAGTCCCGTGACCGGTAGCACTGCACTGACTCGTAGGGACGGCGACTCCCTCTCACACTTTTCCCCACTTTTGAGGTAACAATGGTCTTCACCACTAAGAACACGCCCACCAAGACGCACACTTTCGCTGGTGGGATCAAGATCTCCTCTTTTGACTTCTCTGGCGCTACCCTCGCAGATCTGCGCGCGTTCACAAAGAACCCGCCTGCCCAGAACGCCGACCAGAAGGAGCATCTGCTCTGGCATGACGCTATGATGGAGATCCAGCGTCGCGGATAGAGCGAGAAACCTCAAAAAAGATCTTGACAAGCCACGATCACCTGATTACATTATCAGGGTAACAAGGAGAGAGAACATGGAAGACCTTGATTTCACCAGCCCCATGAACGACGCCCAGCGAGCGCTGGAGAGCATTATCTCCGCGATCGGCACCGAACAGGTCATTGGCGAAAACCCCGACCACGCCCGCGAGGTTCTGCTCGTGTGGGCTTCCCTCCTGCCTCCCGCAGAAGCGTGAGGGATGATCTGCACTTTCAGGTGCAGGTCATAAAGGTCTGCCTTTACGGGCTCGCTGCTTGTGTAATCTTCGCAAAGTTCTGTTAGTGGGAGAAAAGATGGAAGAAGTCCCGATGACCGCTTATGACGCAGTTATGATCGCAGAAGGCGTCCATCCTGCTTCCGAGCAGGAACAGATCCGTGCTTGGCAATACATTGTCGATACTGGACTTTGTAACAGCCTTCAGGGCTGGTTTGGTCGCACCGCAGAGATTCTGATCCGAAAAGGGATTATTCTGCCCCCGCAGTAACTATTTACCACTTTCGAGGTCCGTTATGGCAAAGCACAAGAATGGAAAGAAGGTCAAGGCGCGCAACATCGTTGCGGTCGCTGCGATCGTCCGCTCTGGTGCTGGACGCCACACGGATCGCAAGAAACAGGCTAACAAGCGCGCATGTCGCGGAAAGGTGCGAGAATGACGAAGAAAGAGATCCTGATCGACTTTATCTCCGGTGGCTGCTTTATCGTGGCTTTCTACCTGCTCTTTTGTCTCGCAGCGATCATCGACCAGCACGGCGTGACATTCTGAGACAACTTTCTGCTGGACAGATCGAGATCGGCGGGTTACATTATAGGGGAAAGGAGAGAGAAGAATGGTTAGAAAGCGTTATGGATTCCGCCGCTCCCGCCGTTACTGGCACGTCGATCAGGGTGCCAACGACGAGGGTTACACGACCCGCTACTGCGCCCCCTGTCAGCGTGAAACCGAGCACGAGGGATCCTACTGCGTCCCCTGCTGGGATCGCAAGAATGCCGAGCAGCAGCGACCTTCCGAGAGATAAGAAAAAGATCTTGACAACCGACGATCCCCGCGTTACATTATAGGGGAATGAGGGAGGAACAATGACCCGCCGACAACTTCTCACAATCGCTGCCATCGTAGATTCGATCTGCTGGCTCACCCTTGGTTTCCTTGTTTCCTACTCGCTTGGAGCACTCTAATGATGCGAAATGATGCCGTTGTTCATGCCTTCTCCCGTGGTCAGCGCGCTCGCGCTGGTGCTCTCCGCACCGACGGGCGCTCCCTCTGGTCCTACGATCTCAAGATCGCAGAGAAGACCCTTGGTGGCGTGGTTGTCGCTGACTACACCTCGCCGGGTGGAGCCTTCCAGTCGCAGACCACCTCCACGCACGTCAATCTCGCCAAGCGCGTCGCTGACACGATCATGCTGGCGGAGACTTTTGAGTCCATCTTCGTCAAGATGCCCTTCTGATGGGGGATCTCGTCAGCCTTGCCGAGTACCGCCAGCGTCTCCGTCAGGAGGAGCAGGCGAAAACGCAGGAAGAACTTGATCATCTGAAGATGCTGGTTGAGGCGTGGATTGCCCACATCGGAGAAGCGGAGGTCAAACCCTACTTTCTCCCCCTTGACAATCACCTGACAGAAAGTCCTTGACGGATCGCGATCACCGGGTTACATTACTGGTGTAAGAGGGAGAAAAAATGAGTTCACTGATTGTCAACCGCGTCCGCTGCCACCCTGCTTCCTGCTCTGCGCGGTGGGAAGTGTCCTGCCCTGACGGGACCATCACCCCGATCGGCTTCTGGTGGAGCGCGATGGTTCCCGATGACCAGATCGTGCAGGCTGCCCGTCAGGCTGTCAAGAACGCATCCCACGAGGGCGACGCCATTCTCGATCGCGAGGTCGTGATGGGCAGTTGGATTCCGGTGGACTGATTGTCACTGGTTGTCACAACCGGTTGCAAGATCACCAGAACGGGTTACATTACAAGTATGAAAGGAGAGAACATGCACGCCCTCGCTTCCCGCCGCGATCTCGCAAACCCGCGCACCAAGCGGATTCTCGTCGGGCACCGCCCCAACGGCACTCTCGTTGATTCCGAGCACGGCGCGTTCTACTTTCACGAGAAGGTCGGTGGCCATGGGCAGGGTGTCGTCACTCGCCTGTGGAGCCTTGGCTCCGGTGTCCACGTCCTCGACGCGATCTGCACCGACTGCCGGGGGCTCGATGACGCCTTTGCCGTCGTAGACCAGCATCTCTACGAGATGGACATGCTGCTCGCAGATTTCTGATCTTTCTGCTTGACAGATCGAGATCACCGGGTTACATTATAGGTATGAGAGGGAGAGATAACATGGAAGACGTTATGAAGGCACTCGACACGCTCCAGATGCACGACCTTTTCGGTGATGCATCCCGCGAGGATCTGATCGCTGCTATCGCCCTCATCGAGCCGATCGCCTGCGGTCGCGTCGAGAACCGGACGGGTGCCGCTCAGTCCTTCATGCGCGAGATCATCCAGAACGCCCTTGAGGACGTTGTTTGGATGAACCGAGGCTAAACGGACAAAAAAAGTCCTTGCAAGATCACGATCATCTGGTTACATTATAGGTATGAAAGGGAGAGATAACATGGCAAAGAAGAAGAAGGTCCTGCGTCCCGCGCTCAATGGCGGTCTGTGGATTGACACCACCAGCAACCGGCAGCCCAAGCCCGCAGTCCGCTACGCTTGCGAGCGAGCAGGCAACGGCGGTCGCGTCTGGCGCGTCCACAAGGACGGCTCTACGTCGTGGCTCTGCGACACGGTGCTCTATGAGACTGCCGAGCGCATGGTCCGAGACGCCCAGTTCAACGACGGGCAGTGACAATCGGTGACAACTTTCTGACCTGATCACCTTGACAGGTCGCCCCTAACGGGTTACATTACATAAGTAATCAGGAGAGAACATGACCCCGACCGCTGCTTTCGACCACGCCTTCGCCCACCTCGCGCACGACCTGATGGTGGCTAACGAGCGGGACGGACTGACCCCCGCTGACTCCGCGCGCTACGACGCTGCGTCCGCTGCCTTCGACGCGCTGGTCAGCCACGTCTTCCCCGGTCTGACTCCTCGCGCCGCCGACCGCCTGCGTGAGCAGGTCGTCCACTACGGCGTCAAGGCAAGCGTGGGCGCGCGGGTCCTACAGGACTGATTGTCACTGGTTGTCACGACCGGTTGCAAGATCGCCACAACGGGTTACATTATAGGTATGAAAGGGAGAGATAACATGACCGAGCGCGAACTCCGCACCCTGATTGACGCCGCTGTTACGGCACACCTCGAAGACGACGGCGACCCCGCCAGCATCGCGGATCTCCTCCGCGAGATCGCTAACGAAGTGTGCGGCGACTGAAACTTTCTTCCACTTTCTGCTTGACAGACTGACCCTAACGGGTTACATTATAGAAGTGAGAGGGAGATAGGCTCCCGACCACGATAACCCTCCTAACCGGAGTTGCACGATGGCTAACCTCTTTGTCCTTAACCTCGCAGGCACCCTCGCTCCTGTTGATAGCGACTGCAACGCTAACGCCCTGATCGACCGGGCTGCCGCTGCTCTCAACGGCGACGCCGCCCCGGTGGCGGTCGAGGTTCCCGACGCGGACGCCCTCCGCTGCGCCCTGTTCACCCGCGTGGCTGCCGGTGAGGTCGCTGCTGCTGACGCCGCTGCCGCCCTCAAGGCGATTGACCAGCAGGTCGCTGCTGCGGTCAAGGCTTCCAAGGCTGACCCGGCGGTCCTGCTGCTCGCAGGCGAGCCCGCCACCCGCTCCGAGATCAAGCGTGCCTTCCGGGGCGCTGACCACGGCACGAGCGTGGCGGTCGCAAGCCTCGACGGCAAGACCGAGGGCGCTATCACGATGTTCCGGGTCTGAACCCGGAGGGGTCGAGGGGTCGCGCAGGTTCCGCCCTGCCGCCCTCGACTCCTGAATGCTCCCAACCTTCCGAGAACCAAACAAAAGATAAACATGAACAAACGAATGCCCAAGGGATAGCGCGAGGATAAGCCCCCTCGCATAGATGTTTCACTTGATAGCCTTGTGTGTGATTAGGAGCACAA
>Ga0255781_10001826_pt1 | contig 17195 bp, 23 predicted proteins | sample 101ome_21_FD_179979 | JGI IMG/M metagenome (GOLD analysis project Ga0255781, IMG submission 179979) | Coastal salt marsh microbial communities from the Groves Creek Marsh, Skidaway Island, Georgia - 101413BT metaG (version 2) | ecosystem: Environmental > Aquatic > Marine > Intertidal zone >... | reverse complement strand
CCCTTCTTTTTTTGCAAACCCGAATTTTTGAGGTGAAAAAGTGGCGAAACGGAAACAAAGAATTGACAGCACTACAGAGCAAGTGCGCGTGATGTCGAAGGCTGCGCAGCAGATACATCCTCCGAGCACTGTGCCTTTAGATGATGGTGATATGCCTTTCTTTGTGAACGTGATTGAAGAATTTGCCAGAAGCGAGTGGACCGCTCACCAGCTTGAGCTTGCAGCTCTTCTAGCGAGAACGGTGGCCGATCTAAACCGAGAGCAAATTGCTATGCGGGAAGAGGGAACTGTTCTAACCACTGAGAAGGGGACTCCAGTTGTAAACCCTCGCAAGACTGTAATCCAGATGCACGCTTCGACCATACTCAGCTACCGTCGCAGCCTTGGCCTTCACGCGCGCGCGCAAGGGGGCGATGCTAGGGACATTGCAAAGCGCAGATCACATGCAAAAAGCATTGAGGAAGATAACCCACTTGATGATGAATTACTTGCAAGGCCGCAATGACAAGAGGCGAAAAGATATGCTCATTCATTGAGCGATTTTGTCCCGTCCCAGAGGGGAAGATGGTGGGTGAGCCAATTAAGCTCATGCCGTTTCAGCGCAAGTTCATATTAGACATTTACGACAATCCGAAAGGCACGAGTCGAGCCTATCTGAGCGTTGGCCGTAAAAACGGAAAATCCGCTTTAATTGCTGGAATATTGCTCGCTCATATAGTTGGCCCAGAGGCTAGACTGAATAGTCAAATTGTCAGTGGTGCAAGAAGCCGAGATCAGGCATCTCTCGTCTTCAAACTTGCCGAGAAGATGGTTCGTCTTTCTCCTAAATTGAGCAAAATCATCAGGATAATACCTTCTCAGAAAAGTCTAATCGGCCTTACTATGAATGTTGAATACAAAGCTATATCTGCCGAGGCTGGCACAGCACACGGCCTCAGTCCCGTGCTAGCGATATTGGATGAAGTCGGGCAGGTCAGGGGTCCAACGGATGCATTCGTGGAGGCCATTGAAACCGCACAGGGCGCTCATGACGATCCACTTTTGATTGCTATAAGCACGCAGGCAGCAACAGATGGCGATCTTTTCTCTATCTGGCTTGACGACGCAAAGAACGCCAAAGACCCGCGCATTGTCAGCCATGTCTACACCGCGCCGGAGGATTGCGAGGTGACTGACAAGAAGGCTTGGAAGGCGGCAAACCCAGCGCTGGGCGAGTTTCGCAGTTTAAAAGATATTGAGGACTTTGCAAAACAAGCTGCGCGACTGCCAGCTAAAGAAAACAGCTTCCGTTGGCTTTATCTCAATCAGCGGATTGAAGCGCAAAGCCCTTTCTTGAGCCGTGCGGAGTGGCAGGCGAACGCCGCAGAGCCAGAAATATATACAGGGATGCCCTGTTTCGCTGGCTTGGACCTGTCTCAAAGCCGAGATTTGACCGCTTTTGTTATGGCTTTCCCGGATGGCGACACTTGGAACATCGTTCCTAAATTCTTTTTGCCGTCAGATGGCATTCGCGAGAAGGCAAAAAATGACAAGGTTCCGTATGATATTTGGGCCGATCAGGGCTATTTGACGCTCATTGATGGGCCTGTCATCGTACCTGCGGTGGTCGCGCGACACGTTGCGGAGGCGGCGGAGCAGTATGAGATCACGATGCTGGCATATGACCGCTGGAGGATTAACGATTTTCAGCGTGAACTTGATGCAATAGGTGCGCAAATCCCGATGGCACCATTCGGGCAGGGTTTCAAGGACATGGCCCCGGCAGTTGATAAGCTGGAGCGCTTAGTGGCCGAGCGCAAAATACGCCACGGCGGCAATCCGCTGCTCAATATGTGCGCGGCCAATGCAATCGCCGTGCGTGACCCCGCCGGCAACCGAAAGTTGGATAAGATGAAGTCGTCGGGCAGGATTGACGGTTTGGTCGCCCTAGCGATGGCACTTGGCGCGGCATCACATGAAGATACAAGCGTGCCGCCTTCGCCTTGGGATGATCCCAATTTTCGCATGGATGCGTGAGAACCTTGAAAGTTTTCAGATTATCGCCTACAATGCATCTTAATTTGCAAATTTGGCGGTCGCATGGCTTTGTTTGACTTTTTCCGCAAGCCGGAATCTAGAAATCTAGAAGACCCGAATGCTCCAGTATCTGCTGAGGATTTTCTTCAGGTTATGGGCTGGGGTGAGATGACTGCATCCGCTGGTGTCACAGTCAATGTTGACACTGCTTTAGGCGTTCCAGCCGTTTGGGCCGCTGTTAATTTTCTTTCCGGGACGCTTGCTGGCTTGCCGCTGCATGTTTACCGCAAAACTGAAAATGGCAGAGAGCGAGCAAAAGGCCCGCTTGAAAGCATTTTGCATGACACTGCCAACGACAGCATGTCATCTTTCGAGTGGCGCAAGTATATGTACGATCAGGTTTTCACCGGTGGTCGCTGCGTTACTTACATCGAACGCAGCCGCAATGGCGCTATCAAGAACTTGTGGCCTCTTGATCCAAACTACACGCGAGTGGAGCATCGCAGCGACGGCAAGCGTCAGGTTCGTGTTTACCTGCACAAAGGCCAGACTTACTCTGCAAGCGAAGTTATCGACATTCCGTTCATGCTGAAGTCAAACGGCTTGGATGTTCGGGGGCCGATCTCTACTAACCGTGACGCTATTGGCATGGCGATTGCTGCAAGCCGTTATGGGGCAAAAGCATTCCAGTCTGGTGGCATTCCTCCTGTTGTTCTTCAGGGTCCATTCCAGAGCGGCGCGGCTGCTTCTAGAGCATCTGACGATGTGGCTAAGACAACCGCCAAGCTGGCGCGAGAAGGCCGTCAGGTAATGGCGCTGCCTCTTGGTCACGAGATGAAGCAGATCGGCTTTAATCCTGAGCAAATGCAGTTGATTGAGTTGCAGCGTTTTAGCATTGAGCAGGTCGCACGCATTTACAGCCTGCCGCCTGTATTTTTGCAAGACCTGACGCATGGAACTTTTTCTAACACTGAGCAGCAAGACCTTCACTTCGTTAAGCACACCCTGAAGCGCTGGATCGAGCAGACCGAACACGAATTGAACCTCAAGCTATTTCCGCGCGGTTCTGATCGCTATGTTGAGTTCAATGTTGACGGCTTGCTTCGCGGCGACTTCCAGACTCGTATGCAGGGCCATGCAACTGCGATCCAAAACGGCATCGAGACGCCTAATGAGGCGCGGACAATGGAGAACCGACCTGCTCTTGATGGTGGCGACAGCCTGATGATCCAAGGCGCTACAGTTCCGATCACGTCCCAGATGGGAGCGACTGATGCCGACACCCAATGAGGAAATGCGCGAGGAGGCCCAGAGGGGTCTTGATTGGCGCAGAGAATACGGACGCGGCGGCACAGAGGTGGGGATTGCTCGCGCTCGTGACATCTCAAACGGTGAAAATCTAAGCATGGACACTGTGCGCCGCATGGCGAGCTATTTCGCGCGTCATGAGGTTGATAAAGAGGCTGAGGGGTTTCGTCCGGGTGAAGACGGCTATCCTAGCAATGGCCGGATCGCTTGGGCGCTTTGGGCCGGAGACGCTGGTCAATCTTGGGCAAATCGTATTCTTGAGCAAGAAGACGACGAAAGGTCAGAGCCGCTTTTATTTGAACCTGCCGCTCCTGTGGACGAGGGTCGTGCTGTTGTGGTATTATCGCCACAAGATATGGAGGCCGAAAATATGTCGGAAAAAGAAATTCGCACCTTGGTGCAGAATGTTGAGGTTCGAGAGGATGACAGCGGCGTTGTTCGTGTCTCTGGCTATGCAGCAGTTTTTGGCGAGGAAACCAATATCGCTGGAATGTTCACCGAGACCATAGAGCGCGGAGCATTCACCAGCGCGCTGGAGCGGCAAGATGATGTTGTTTTTCTCATCAATCATGACGGCCTGCCGCTGGCTCGCACCCGTTCTGGCACTCTGCGCCTGAGCCAAGATGATCGCGGCCTATACATGGAAACTGAGCTTGATAGCTCTGATCCAGATGTTCGGGCTATCGTGCCAAAAATGAAGCGCGGCGACTTGGATAAGATGAGCTTTGCTTTCATCCCTGAACGCCAACAGTGGGACGACCGAGGCGAAATGCCGAAGCGCACCATTCAGGACTTGCGCCTGTTTGATGTTTCCATTGTTACGACGCCAGCCTATGATGGGACGGAGATAGGTCTACGGGCGCTTGAGGCGCACCGTGAAGCGCAGAGAAAAAACCAAGCGGCCAGACGACTTCGCATGAAGGGTCGCTTGTCGGAATAGCAGCGGTCTCCCGCTGTTCGCCCATCCCGCGCCTTGGGCAAGCGCAATTTAAGGAGGCCCAAAATGGCTGACATTAAAGACCTGCGGGAGAAGATGGCGAACATCGCCACCGAGGCCCGCTCCAAGCTGTCGGAAGTAACCGACAACACACCGGAAGAACGCGCTGCTGAAATCGAGCGCGAGTTCGATGCGATGATGGCTGACCACGACAAGCTGGCCGCAAAGGTTGAGCGTCTTGAGAAGGTCGAAGCTGCTCTTCGCGCTGGCGAGGACATTGACTACGACAAGCGTCCGCAGTTCGAAGGCCGTTCCGCTCCCGCAGTGGATAATGGTCTTACGATGGACTATCGTCAGGCATTCGCTGAGATGATTGCCGCTGGCGGTGACGCATATGTTGACGCTGAAGTTCGCAATGTCCTGAAAGAGCATCGCGTCCAGACTGGTGGGACCACCACCGCTGGCGGCTTTACCGTTCCGACAGAACTCGCGACCTTCATTGAGAAGGCGATGACTGCAACTGGCCCGATGTACGGCTCGGAGTATTTCACCGTCATCAACTCGACCGATGGCCGCACGTTCAACATCCCGACCGTTGACGACACTGCCGTTACTGCTGTTGCTCACACCGAAGGCACTCAGCCTACGGATGACGGCGGCAAGGACGTTACCTTTGGTCAGAAGTCGCTCGGCGCGTTCGCGTTTGACTCTGAGTGGGTCCGCTGGTCCGCTGAACTCAATGCAGACAGCATTCTCAACATGGAGAGCCTGCTTGGCGAACTCCTTGGTGAGCGTCTTGGCCGCATTGCTAACAGCAAGTTGACCACTGGTTCTGGTTCCTCTGACGTTGAGGGCATTGTGACCAACTCGGCAGAAGGCAAGGTCGCTGCTGGCGCCGCTGCTGTAACTGCTGACGAGATCATTGACCTGATCCACTCGGTTGATCCTTCTTACCGGAACGCTCCGAACACTGCGATCATGATGAGCGACAGCACTCTTGCCGCTGTTCGCAAGCTGAAGGATGGCAACGGCAACTACCTCTGGCAGATGGGCAACTATCAGGCAGGTATCCCGCAGAACCTTCTGGGCTACAATGTTGTCGTGAACCAAGCTATGGCTGGCATTGGCGATGGCGTAAACAGCAAGATCATGTTGTTCGGTGATATGTCGAAGTTCTACGTTCGCAAGGTTGGCGCACCGTCTCTTTACGTTGCTCGCGAGCGTTTTGCTCCTGACTTCGGTATTCTTGGCTACATCCGCTTTGACGGCGTGTTGTCCAACACCGCAGCGATCAAGCACTTGGCTCTGGCTGCTTCCTAAGTCAGTTTATAGGTGGGGCGGGCAACTGCCCCACTCATTAAGCTGACAAGGAGGCGAAAATGCCTAAAGTTAAACTTCTCACATCAATGGCTGGGATTGATTTCTCCCACAATGCCGGTGACGTGATTGATTGCAATGAGTCAGAAGCGCAGCGATTCTTCGCCGCTGGCATCGCAGAGCCAGTGAAAGAGCAGCGCATTGAGAAGGCTGTGAAGAAGTCTCGCTCGCGCAAGGCAATTCCTGACGAGGGATAAGTTAAATGGCAAAGCCGCTTCCGTGCCACCACACTTTGGAGTTAGTTGAGGCTCCTGCAATAACACCTATCACTTTGGATGAGGTGAAGGCACAGTTGCGCGTTGAGCATACTGACGACGACACTCTTTTGACGCGGCTAATAAATGTCGCTGTTGCTTTCACAGATGTTCAGGGCGCTCTTGGTCAAGCAATGATAAATCAGAAATGGGCGCAGTGGATGGGCTCAAACACCACTGGTTCGGTGAAGCTGATACTTGGTCCATTTGTTCTGCTGAATGCTGTGCGCTACTACGACACAGATGGCGTTCTGCAAGATGATGATGTTAATAATTACAACATATTCGGCACATCAACATACACTGAGATTGAACCTAATATCGGTCAAACTTGGCCTGTAACTCAGGATCGTCAAGACGCCATCAAAATTGAATATACAATAGGCTACGGCGAAACCACCGCTGACGTCCCTGACACGATCCGTCACGCATTAATGCTTTTGGTGGGCCACTGGTATGACAATCGCGAGCAGTCTGCGATGGATGAGCTTTCGAACATTCCGTTTGGCTTTGAGTCGCTCCTGAACATTCACCGGAATTGTTGGTATGGTTAAAGCGGGTCAATACCGTGAGCGTGCGACATTCGAGCGCCTTAGCGAAGGCTCCGTTGACGCTTACGGCAACACATACACTGGTTGGGCCTCATTAGCCACACGCTGGGCTGACATGCGCGAGCGCACCGGAAAAGAGGACATCCAAGGTGGCGTTTTATCTGATGTAGGCGCGGCGACGATGAGAGTTCGCAGTGACAGCACCACAAGCGCAATAACCTCTGCTGACCGTGTAACAATTCGCGGAAGGACTTGGGCTATTAAGGACGTTATCCAAGTAGATCGCAAAAACACCGTTCTTGAGTTCAAACTAGAGCGGGGGGTCGCGACATGAGGGTTAGCGGTGCTGACAAATTGCAAAAACAGCTTCGGAAAATACCTAAGACCGTTGAGTCTAGGCTCGTAAAGAGCGTGAAGCGTAATACTGAAGCCACTGCACGCCTTGCTAGGTCTCTAGTTCCTGTTGACTCTGGTGAGTTGAAGGGCTGGATATTTACGCAATACGATGAGGGCGGTTTGGTTGGTTCTGTCGAAGCCGCTCCAGCGACTAAAGAGGCGCAGCAGAAAGCTAGTGCTGTTGAGTTTGGCCGTAAGAAGGGCAACAGAGGTACAACCAACCCAAGCCCATACATTCGCATTGCAAAGAGACACACAGCTAAAAAGTTCCAGAGCAGTGTAAAGTCAGCGATTAGGAAGGGATTGAAGGAGGCTATCAATGGCTGATGGCTTCGCTTTATCAATTCAAAAAGGGGTTCGCGCTGCTTTGGTCGCAGACGCAACGGTTTCGTCAATCGTAAGCACGCGCATATACGATGAACCTCCGCAGGATGTTTCTTTTCCCTACATTCGCTTTGGAGATATACAGCCAAGCGCATTTGACACTGACACAACAGAAGGCTCTGAGGTAAGCATTGCCTTGGAGGCTCATTCAAGAAGTGCTTCTGGCCGCGTAGAGGCCGTCCAAATGGTTGAGGCTATTAAAGAGGCTCTTCACAGGCAAGAAACCTCAATAACTGTTGAGGGACATAACCTTGTGGAGATGATTTTTCAGACTTATTCTGTTACAAGAGACGACGAGGGCCGTGGTTATACGGCTGTCATAGTGCTTCAGGCTATGCTTGAGGAAACCGCCTAAACCCCGCGCTGTGGGCAAGCGCATTATGATGGAGGCCGATCATGGCTAAACAACTTGGACGCGCCCTGCTCGTGAAGATCGGGGACGGCGCTGACCCAGAGGTTTTCTCCAACCTTTGTGGTCTTAACTCAAAGTCGATGACTATCAATAACAGTTCAATCGACGTAACGACCGCTGACTGCACGACGCCAGAAGGCGCTCTTTGGACTGAAACGCTTGCTGGTCTGAAGAATGTTTCCGTATCCGGCGATGGTTTTTTCGAGGACAGCACTGCTGAGGCTCGCATGAATACCGTTGCGATGCAGAACGACAATCAGGCTAACTTCGAGATCGTTGTTCCTGACTTCGGTACATATGCAGGCGCATTCCGTCTGACTTCCGTTGAGTTCGGCGGCGAGACCGAGGGCGGTGTGACCTACAGCGTAAGCCTTGAAAGCACTGGCGCTGTCACGTTCACGGCGGCGTAATGAGCATTACGGCTGAGGCGCCAAGAGGGGGTGTTGTCGAATATATCGGCAACACCTCATACACGTTTGTTCTTCGAAACAGAGAGATTGAGCGTTTTGAGGATAAGCACCGTGGTATATTTGAGATATGGGAGGGGTTCTTCGGAAGAGGGAAGAAGCCGACCAGCACAGAAGTTCGCGACATGGTTGCTCTTGCTCTAGTCGGGGGTGGGTTGAAAGACCATGAGGCTGATGCTGTTTTGAGAGACTGCGGCCCAGATAGCTTAATGTCTCTATTCCAAATATCTCAGGCAGTGCTTGGAGTTGCATTCATGCCAGATGCTGTTGAGGAAGGCTCAAAAAAAAAGAAAGACGCGGACCAAAGCCAAGACGACTAAACGTCAGAGGGATGATTAAGAGCGGAATTGTTGCGGGGTTAAAACCTGAAGAAATCCGTGATATGATACCGCGAGATACTTTTCTTGTATTTGAGGGGTGGTCAGATGCACACTCCCCGAAGAAGCCCGGCTCTGAGGCGATGACTGCTGAGGAATACCGTGAACTCGTGAGGCGCGTAGATGGCGATTAGTGCAGAACAGCTAAACATTATTCTTAGTGCGCGCGACAAAGAGTTCCAGCGTAAAATGCGCGATGCCGAGCGCAGGGTTCAGCATTTTAAGAACCAGTCCAATAAGAACCTGTCATCAACTACGAAGCATTTCTCAGCGTTATCAAAGGCTGCTGCTGGGTTTTTACCTGCTCTCTCCGCTGGCGTTCTAATCCAGCAGACTCGGCGCGTGGTTGCCGAGTTAGACGCAATTGGAAAAAAGGCGGATCAGATAGGCATTACGACTGATGCCCTTCAGGAGCTTCGTTCTGTTGCCGAAAGCGCTGGCGTTTCACAGGGGTCACTAGATAGCAGCCTTGAGCGCTTTTCAAAGCGACTTGGTGAGGCTGAAATGGGAATGGGCGCAGCAAAACGCGCTCTTGAGGAGTTAAATCTTTCTGCTTCAGAACTAAACGACATGGGTTTGGACGCGGCCCTGAGTGTTATCGCTGACAAAATGTCGTTAATTACTGACCCGACTGAAAGGGCCGCATTGGCGGCTGCTCTATTTGGCCGTGAAGGCGTTGCTATGGTCAACCTTTTGCGCGAAGGGTCCGAGGGCATGGACCGAATGCGCAAGCAGGCAAGAGAACTTGGAATCGTCGTTGACGAGGAATTGATCAGGAGCGCAGAAGACGCGCAGACGCAGCTTGACTTGATGTCTCGAGTGATCAACGCAAACCTATCAACAGCGCTTATAAGCCTCGCCCCACTGCTCGTTGGTACTGCTGAAAAGGTTGCGAGCCTATCAAGGGGCATTGCAAACTTCATATCTCAAGCACAGCGCTTGGCGTCAGGAGAGAATTTACTTTCTTCTGATTATCAGGACCAGCTTATTGCCGAGGCCGATGCGATGGGCCTTTACACTGCTGAAGTTGAGGCTTTGCGGCAGGCGCGAGAAAATGCGGCTAATGTTCCTCCAAGTAGATTTGCTGCTGGTGGCGGGCTATCGCAAGAAGTCGCCGACGCGGCTCTGGCACTAGAGAGGGCTCTTTCTAGTGCCGATCAGCCAGACGACACTGGTAATGGCGCTGCTGCCGCTCGCGCCGCTCTTGCTATTATTGAGCGGCAAACAGAGCAACTAAATGAACAAGCTAGGCTGAACCGCATGTCAGCCGAGGACGCCGAGCGTCAAAGAATTTCTCGTGAAAAAGAGAGAATGGTCGCAGAGGCATTATCATCAATAACCGGAGATTCTTTTTCGGTTGAAGCCACTGCCGCTAGGCTTGAAGCAGAGCGTCTTGGCGAAGAATATGAGAAGGCCGCTATAGCCGCGTCAACCATTCTAAATCCAGTTGCCTCAGCTTCAGCCGCGACAAAGAAATTGGCTGATGGTGCTGAAGAAGCAGAAAAGTCTTTTGCTGAATTGTTTGAAGAGCTATCGGAAGGCAATCCGATCCTTACTCAGCTTGGTTTTACTGCGGAATCCCTCGAAAGCACTATGAATGTTGTTCAGCGCAGCATGGAGAATGCTTTCATGTCTATGATCGACGGCACCGCAACGGCGGAAGAAGCATTCAGGGCGATGGCCCGCGACATCATCAAAGAGTTATTCCGTGTTTTGGTTGTTCAGCGCTTAGTTGGTGCTTTCGCCCCCGGCGGCGGCGGTTTGATGGGTTCAATTTACAGCGCGGTATCAGGAAGAGCGTCTGGCGGCTCTGTCATGGCTGGGAAACCGTATATGGTCGGTGAGCATGGTAGAGAGCCATTCATCCCGTCTGAAAACGGCAGAATACTCTCAACTGCTCAGGCGAAGGACGCCCTGAGCGGAGGTGGGGGTGGCGTCATCGTCAACCAGACGATCAACGTAAGCACTGGCGTCCAGCAGACTGTCAGAACTGAGATCAAATCAATGCTGCCGATGATTGCCGATGCTTCTAAGGCTGCTGTTGCCGACGCCAAGAGGCGTGGCGAGATGGGGTTTGCGTAAATGGCTATTACTTATCCGAGAACATTCCCATCACACACTGGTGTGCGCAGCGTTGAGCTTAGGGCTGTCAATGCGGTCGCAAGCCAGTCATCGCCTTTCACGTTCAGCAGGCAGGTGTACGACTACGGGGGCCGTCGGTGGGAGGCTGACATCACTCTGCCGCCAATGAGGCGCACAGACGCAGAGCAGTGGATCGCGTGGCTTGTAAGCCTAAAAGGTCAATACGGCACGTTCTTACTTGGCGATCCTGTTTGCTCAACACCACGAGGATCGGCTGCTACATTTCCCGGATTACCGCTTGTAAATGGCGGAAGCCAAACTGGCGACACTCTGGTGATTGATGGCGCATCCGCGAACAAGACAGGCTGGCTCAAGGCTGGCGACTATATCCAGTTGGGTAGTGGAACCTCAGCGCGACTTCATAAGGTGCTAGAGGACGCTAACAGTGACGCCAGCGGCAATGTAACGCTGACGATCTGGCCTGAACTAAGAAGCTCACCATCGGACAACGCAGCGGTTACTGTCTCTAGCGCAGTCGGCGCTTTCCACTTAGCTTCTAACGAAGTCAACTGGTCGGTAAACGAGGCCAGCATTTACGGCATCACATTCGGCGCTGTGGAGGCTTTGACAGAATGAGTAGGACAACACTAACCGGACCTCAGTTCCAACCGTTTTACGCGGTTGAGCTACTTTTGGATAGCGGCCCACTTAGGTTCTGGACGGGGTACGACACAAAAACCATTGGCGGGCAAACATATAACGGAATTGGTGGCTTGCTGTCTATAAGCGGCATTGAGGAAGTGACCGATCTATCTGCCAAGTCGGCAACGGTAACTCTTAATGGCATTGAAAGCACTTCATTGGGTGTGGCCTTTACAGAGCCTGTTCAGTATCGAGTTTGCAATATATATTTTGGATTAAGGGACACTGGAACGGTTGATCAAGTTTTTGGCGGTCAGGTAAATACAGTTGATATTTCTGATGATGGTCAGACCGGGACAATACAGATTTCAGTTGATAGCATATACATCACCTTGGACCGAATAAGGCCAAGAAGATATACAAGTGAGAGCCAGAAATCGCGTTATTCAAGCGATACGTTTTTTGATTGGGTCTCAAAGTTGCAGGATAAGCAGGTGGTATGGGGCAGGAGCGAAGACAGCTAGTCGAATACATCCGCAGCGTCTTTGATAAGCCGTTTGCGTGGGGTGAGCATGATTGCTTGATATTCACGAACACGGCTTGGCGTGAGATGCATGGCGAGGGCTATGCGGATGACTGGCTTGGTAAGTATATGCGAGGAAGCAAGCCAGTCGGCAAGAAGGCTCTGCAAAAAGCATACGGCTTTAACACTCTAGAACAGGCTTTAGATGACCGCTTGCAGAGAGTTGAACACCTGCCACCTTGGGGAGCGTTGGTCACATCAAGCCAGATCGAGAGATACGCCACTGGTGCTGCTTTGGGTATAGCCTGCGGGGTTCGTGCCTGTTTCGTCGGTGAGCGCGGTGTGGTATATACGCCGATAGATCAGATTAAAGGTGCTTGGATATGCCGCAGTTAATTGCAGGAGCGCTAATCAAAGCTGGCGTTGGCGTCGTCGCTGCCAATATCATTGGCTATGGCGCATACACTGCTGCGACGTTCTTGGCGCTCAGAGCGCTTGGCCCAGAAGACTCTGGCAGCGCTGGCCGAGGCTTGCAGGCAAACATGAGAGAGGCGGCTGCACCTCACGATTATGTATATGGTCAGATCAGAAAGGGAGGCGTCATTACATTCATTGAGTCAACTGGGACTCAGAACGATTATTTGCACATGGTTATTGCCTTGGCAGGCCATGAAGTCGAAGAGATTGGAGACATTTATATCAACGATGAGGTCGTAACCCTCGATGGCAGCGGTTTCGTAACGACGTCTGAATGGCTCGACGCTGATGGCAATAAGATGATCCGTATAAAAAAGCATACAGGTTCTTCTTCTCAAACAGTTGATTCATATTTGGATTCAGAGACTAGCGTTACTTCCGCCTTTCGTGGCCGTGGAATTGCATACATATATGTGAGATTGCAGTACGACAACGATGTTTTTGCTAACGGAATCCCAACGTTTACTGCTGTCGTTAAGGGTAAAAAGGTTTACGATCCGAGGACATCTTCAACAGCATACAGCGCCAATGCCGCTCTTTGTATCCGTGATTACATAACATCCAGTTACGGACTTGGTGATAGTAATGTGAATGACACTTTCTTCAGCGCTGCCGCAAACACTTGCGACGAAAATGTGACCCTTGCGGCTGGTGGCACCGAAAAGAGATACGAAGTTAATGGCGTTTTAAGTGCCGATGAGACGCCGAAGCAGGTTCTTGATAAGATGGTAACAACATGCGGAGGCACTCTTTATTGGTCTGGGGGCCAATGGAAGTTGCGCGTTGCAGAATATTCAAGCCCAATAAAAAGCCTCGGACTTGGTGACGTTCTTGGCGAAATAACGACGAGAACTCGCTTGAATAGACGTGACAGCTTTAACGCTGTTGAGGGAACGTTTGTGAACGCAGATGATGATTGGATAGCCGCAGATTATCCCAAAATATCGAGCGTCACATTTCAAACAGAAGATAATGGCGTCGATAATGTCCTCGACTTTCCCTTGCCATTGACGACCAGCGCGAGCGCAGTTCAGCGTTTATCGAAGGTTATGCTGTACCGAACACGGGAGCAGATACAGTTTGAAGCTGACTTTAATATGAATGCCTACGACCTAGAGGTTGGGGACATCATCCAGTTCACCAACGCTCGATACGGATGGACAAATAAAGAGTTTGAGGTTCGCTCTTGGCGCTTCTTTGCTGATAGCGATGCTGGCGATCTGCGCGTTAGGATGGTTCTTCGAGAGACTTCTTCGGGTGCATTTGATTGGAATGCAAATGAGTCTGCCATCATATCAAATAACTCAACTCTGCCAAATGCCATTGCTGGTCTTACGGTCAGCAATTTGCAGGCTATTGATGTAACGGAATATGATATTGATAAAAAAATAATAGATGCTGTTAGGTTGACTTGGGATTCTACAAGTAATGCTTTTACTGAGTTCTATGAGGTTCAACTCAGGCCGGATGATGGCACATCTGAGTGGACCACATTCGGAAGGGTTGTTGACACTTCAATAAGGGTCTCACCCCTGCCTTATGATGGTGATTATGACTTTCGGGTCCGCGCAGTAACCGCAAGCGGGTACAAGGGTTCTTTTGCAACAACATCGCTAACTAAGGCGAATACCATCATCATAGATGAACCTGCCGCTAACAAAGATATTACTGGCGCCCCAGTGGCGACTAGTGGGCCTCGTCAGATATCTCTCTCCCTAACCGCTGGTGATGTCATAACCTTTAATCACAGCATGACATTGAGCGATCATAAATGGACTAGCGATTCGATTGTTATGAGGCTTGCTTGTAGCAACGGCGGAGGCACTGAGAACACCGAGACTTGGACAAATGGCTCAATCTCAAATACTTATTCATACACTGCCCCATCAACTACCAACTACTTTTTTGAGTGGGAGGTTTCCACTACACTCACTGATTCTAGAGATCGAGGGTCAAGGGTCCGAGGGACTGTTAAGTACAGGATAACCTGACCTTCCAAAACTTCGCAAAATCTAGTATCTTTCGCTAGAAAGGACACACACAATGGCAACATTTATTCATAAGCGAGGAGATACTTTTTCTCTTAGCTCATCTGTGGAAAACGAAGGCGTTGCGGTAGATATAACGGGATGGACAATTGAGTCTCAGGTACGTCAGAACGATGACACGCTAGTGCAAGCGCTGACTGTCACCATAACTGACGCCGCGAATGGTCTATTCACGATTGGTGCCACTGCGCTTCAAACTGAATCTTGGCCCATTGCCAGCTTATTTTGTGATATAGAGTTCACAGAATCCGGCGGCGAGGTCAACTCCACTGAGACATTTACGATCTCTGTTCAGAAAGACATAACGAGGGATTGATGTGAGCGTCTACACAGTCACGATCAGAGACTCCAATCAAAACGCGCTGTCTCTGGCGGGCGGCTCTGGCAACTCTATTTCTCTTGGCGATAGCGCCCGAAGGGTTGTTGCTGTTGAGGGGTCGTCTCAGACAATAGTGTTGACGCAAGGCAACTCGCAACGCTCTGTGACTCTTAGTGAGACTTCTCAGTCACCAGTGTCTTTCTCCAATGGCTCGTCTTTTGCCGTTCTTCAGGTTGCTGCTGGTCGTGGGCCAAGGGGCGCTGGCTGGACGGGGGTATCCTATAGCGCCAGCACAGGTAGGTTGACCTTCACCTCAAATGATGGCCTTGGGTATGTTAGTGACCCAATCAACATTACTGGCGACCTAGATTCTGCTGTTGCTGCCGCAGAAGCTGCACAAGCTGCCGCTGAAGCCGCTGAAGCAAACACTATTAGTATTTTCGACCAATTTGGCGACCAGTATCTTGGGGCTAAAGCATCCGACCCCACTGTAGACAACGATGGTGATCCTCTCACTGATGGTGACATCTATTTCAATACGACAGACAATGTTCTGAAATTCTATACTGGAACTGCTTGGGTCGCCCCTGAAGATGTAGCAACCACTGCTGCTGCTGCTGCTCAGGCTGCACAAGCTGCGGCTGAGACTGCTGAGACTAATGCGGCTACGTCTGAGGCTAACGCTGCAACATCAGCTTCCAATGCCTCTACAAGTGAAACTAATGCTGCTGCTTCAGCTAGTGCTGCTGCTTCTAGTGCATCTGCTGCGGCTACCTCTGAGACTAATGCTGCTGCCAGTGCTTCTGCTGCCGCTACCTCTGAAGCTAATGCCGCTACCTCTGAGACTAATGCCGCTGCCTCGGAAACTGCTGCTGCAACTTCTGAAACTAATGCTGCTGCTTCAGCTAGTGCTGCTGCTACATCAGAAACCAATGCTGCCTCTAGTGCATCTTCTGCTGCCACCTCCGAAACCAATGCGGCTGCATCTGCCAGTGCTGCTGCGACTTCTGAAACTAATGCTGCTGCCAGTGCCTCCAGTGCCTCTACAAGTGAAACTAACGCTGCTGCGAGTGCTTCTGCTGCGGCTACGTCTGAGGCTAACGCTGCTACAAGTGAAGTAAATGCTGCTGCTTCAGCCGCTGTTGCTGAAGATGCCGCCATCGTCTTTGCCATTGCTCTAGGATAAGATCATGCCCAACGTACTTACTAACTACACAAGCGCTGACGTCGGCACATCCCCTACAACCCTTTATACTGTCCCTGCTTCTACGACAGGCACCATTATTGGCCTACAGGTGGCTAACACGACAGCCTCTCAGATTGCTGTTGATGTGCAGGTTGCTGGTGTTTATTTGATTAAAGGTGTTCCTGTCCCTGCTAACTCTGCTTTGTCGTTACTTGATGGCAAGTTGGTGGTTAAGACCACTGAGACTGTAGTGATTACCTCTGACACAGCTACCAGCGTGGATGCAATTCTGAGCGTATTGGAGCAATCCTAATGAGCAGTCAGACAGACCTAATTAAGTATTCACGGAATAGTGTAGCAGACTTAACTCTGTCTGGCGGATTATACCTTGGCGGGACTGGGTCGGCTAACCTGCTGGATGACTATGAGGTTGGTACGTTTACTCCAATTATTGATCCAAATGGGGCAGCAGGCTCAGGTACATACACAATTCAAGTAGGGAGCTATGTTAAAGTAGGCGACTTAGTTCATGTTAATATTAGGCTGGGGTGGTCAGCACACACTGGTACAGGTGGAATGCGAATAGCAGGACTACCATTCACTTCTAGCAATGCGTATGGTGGCCTTAGTGTATCTTACCGTGACGGTCTAACAATCTCTTCTGGGCATACTTGTAATGTTGGCGTTATTCCATCAAACACACTTGCTTACGTTTATGAAATATCGACAGGTACAGACAACGCTTCTTTGGTAGCTATGGACTCAGTAGTAGCTGACATCTCCATCTCTGGCACTTACACGGCTGCATAATGAAAGCCTGCATCAAATGTCATAACGCCAAAGAGCTAAATGCCTTACCCGTGAGGGAAACCGCCGAAAGGCAAACCGCATAGACCATCTGGATGGTTGGTCTGGACAGCATAAAGGAGCCTAACGTGGCACTCGAAAAGCAAATCATCGACGATAAAATCGAAATTGTGGGAAGCCACAAGCATATCCAAATCCGGCAGGCCACTGTTATCCTTGACGATGGCGTAGAGATTAGCCGTAGCTTCCACCGCCGCGTAGTCTCACCAAGTGACGACCTCTCAGGCGAGACTGCCGAGGTGCAAGCCCTTGCTGCTGTCGTCCACACAGACGAAGTTAAGGCTGCTTATGAAGCATATTTAGCATCACAGGATATCTGATATGGCAGGCTATATCGGCAGTAGAGCAGTATTAGTTTCTAACGGTGCAGAGCGCAAGAAGACCTACGCGATCACCTCTACAACAACAAGCCTAACTGGTCTGAACTACACGGTTAACCAAGTGCATGTGTTCCACAATGGTGTTCGCCTAGTGGATGGTACAGACTTCACAGCAACAGATGGAAACAGTATTACACTAACTACTGCAGCAGAAAATGGCGATGAGGTTGTCGTTATTTCCTATGCTGGTTA
>Ga0255781_10001825_pt1 | contig 17204 bp, 16 predicted proteins | sample 101ome_21_FD_179979 | JGI IMG/M metagenome (GOLD analysis project Ga0255781, IMG submission 179979) | Coastal salt marsh microbial communities from the Groves Creek Marsh, Skidaway Island, Georgia - 101413BT metaG (version 2) | ecosystem: Environmental > Aquatic > Marine > Intertidal zone >... | reverse complement strand
TGACGTACATAGTACCGTTACGTTGCTCAAGGCTACCCATACCACGAGTTGAGACACCTAGTTGAACACCACCCTCAAGCAAACCTTTTACAATATTGCCCATTGGAGTATCCAAAATTCGTGCCTTCCCCATAACATTATTTCCCTCGCATTTGAGTTCAGTAATCTTATGAGAAACTTTATCCAAGTTAACAGTTGGTCCATCAGGGTGATTTAATTCCCCTACCGCTCTGTCCTTGGAAACCTGTTCTTTGACGTATTTGTTTACAGCACTTTCCATAACTGCTTTAGGATAAACACGTCCATTTCGGTTTTTTGATTCAGCCATAGCAAAGATACCCTCAATCACATGTGATTTAGAGCCATCTTCTTTTTTCTCTACAATGCACTGAACATCTGTTTCAGTATATTCTGTAATTAGCTTCATCAGTTAACCCTTATATTGTTTTAAAAACTCTTTTCCCATTCTTTCAGCTTCACGCTGATTTTTATAGGAATCAAGCTTTTCATTATCAATAAAAACAACAAACTCATTTTTTATTTTTTTAATCATCAGTTCATTCTTACCAATTTTTTTGGTATACACTGTATCACCAGGTAACCTTTTTTTAGATAATCGTTCTCTAATGTTTTTTAATGTTTTTGTCATTTTTTATGTTCTAACTTTTATTTATAATAGTTTTGTTCTTGAGAAGTAAATTAAACTTCTTCTTCTTCAACTTCTTCTGGTTCTAGCTCATCAATCGCTACTTCCATATCTTCATCTGAAATATCATCATCTAAATCAGCTGATTCTTCTTCATCTACCTCGGCACCATTAAACATGATGTCTGCCATTGCAATTTTTTCTTGTTCTAATGCATCATCAATTTTAGACGACATAATGTCTTTAAATGTTGGCTCTGCCTTTGCAAAATCTTGGTCAATTACGTTGTTAATTAAATCTTCGATTTCCATTATGAATTCCTTTCAATGGTAAAGCTATATTCGTTAGAGTAAGGAGTATATAAAAAACGATTATTACCGTTTGAAATACTTCTTTCGTTTGTATAATCATTATTTAAACCGGTACTATATATGTAGTCTTTTACACTTTGATTTATTACTTTAGTTTTTAAATCATCTACTGATATATTAGGTTTCATCTGTAATATACAAGCAAGGTGACCTGCAACTTGAGGAGCCGCCATACTAGTACCTGATAAATTGACTTGCGTATAAGCACTATCTAAATAATATGGAATTGCTGCAAATTGATTTGCATTGCTGCAACTACTAATAATGTTAGTACCTGGAGCATATAAGTCTACGCCAGGTCCAGTTTCAGATGATCCAGCTTTTTGCTCTACGTTTGCACTATAAACTAAAGAATCTGTATTACCAACAATAAAGGCCTGATCATCGTATGGACTAGACCCTCTATTATAATAATAACCTATATTTGAAGTATTTACAAAATAATTATCATAATCTACTCCACCTGGCACATCAATTTTTTGTCTATAATTACCAGCAGCTACAACTATATGAATACCTTCATCAATCATTTCTTGAATGTCAGTATCTATACTAGATAGTCGTATTCCGAATCTATAACCAAAAGTTTCATCGACTGGGCTACCTATCATACCCTTAGATGTGTCTCTGTAAATTCCTGTAGTATCTGGACTGTTCCATGAAACACCTCTATAAACACCACGATCAACGTTATAAAAATATGAACCATAACCCCAACTCATGTTAACAACAGTAGGTCTTTTATAACCTGTAATAGGATCAATAGGTTTATTTCTATGCCATAATTTTATTGCATCAAAGCAATATACAATAGGTATTCCTCCAACATCACCAGTACCTTCTAGTCCTGCTACTTTCATTGAAAAAATTCTGGCGTTTTTTGCCCAACCATAATTTTTTCCGACAGCAATTCCAGCTACATGTGTACCATGTCCATCGTAATCTCTATAATGAAATGGGCTTTGAACGTCACTACTCACTCCACTTTCTGCATACCAATCTATTTCAAATAAGCGACTATTACCTGATTCATCTTCCCATTCTGGATGTGTTCTTTCTATACCACTATCTTGAATTACTACATCAACACCTTCACCGTTTAGACTATAGGTATAATCACCACTTACGGCCTCTGAAATTCCATATGGATTCGTATTACTAATACAACGTCTTAATCCCCAATTCACATGGTTTCCATCGTTTAATGAGGTTTTATTAAAATTAGCTATTTGACGGCCTGCTAAACCAATTGAAATATCGTCTCTTTGATCAGGAGGTATTTCTACACCAATTACTCTATCATCGTTTTTTAATTTTTCTACTTCTTCTGCTGTTAAAGCGTAGTGAGTATTTCGTTGAGATGCTTCTCTTTTATTTACTACATCAACGCTTCTATTAGGTACAGTTCCGCTCCCTGATGATTGGGTCATCTCTGCACCAAACGCAGCTGGATCTACACCTCGTTTTAAGCTTACGATGTATTCTTTTTCAGACATTATTGCTGATCTTCTTGTTCATCATCAGCAGGTATTTCACCTGATGACTTTTCCTGTTCGATTTGTTGCTTCATGTCTTTAATTTCATCATCATCTAATTGTAATACATTTCTCATTACATATTCTTTTGAGAAAAATTCACCTACATATTGCTGCATAGTATCTAGTGTTTGTAGTCTATTTTGAATTAGTTCCGCATCTTTTAGTTCAGAGAAGTGATTATCTCTTATGTAATCAACTACAATATCCTGCTGCCAGTTATTCCAATCCTCTTCAGTTATAATTTGTTTCATTATAAGTTGTTTTTTCAAAATATCTGTAAACAACATAGAAAAACGTTTTCTGAGTCGGTCAATAAATTTTTGGAACTTTAATTCATCGCGGCTAATTTCTGTAGATCTACCAAGAGAAAACTGAGCCTCTTGTTCTAATCTATTAATTGGTACGTTCAAAGATCTATAAAGACGTTTTTGGAAGTAAATAATATCGTCGATCTGTCCTAGGTTTTCTCCACCAGGAAGAGTCGAGATCTCAGTACCTCTGCCACCTTCACGACGTGGTAGCCAAAAGTCTTCAAGCATTGACATATGCTTACGATCATCTCGGATTTTGCCTGTGTCTGCATCATATACAAGTTTATTACGGTAACGTGCCATAATATCTTTCATATATGTTTCGGCTTTACCACGTGGTAAGTTACCTACATCAATATAGAATATACGTCTTTCAGGAGCTCTCGATAGTCTATAAATGACTAGAGAATCTTCCATCATTCTTAATTGGTTAATTGGCTTCAGAGCTTTTTGTAAGTGAGAAACAACTCTTTTTCTATCAACATCCAATAAACCTGATGTAACATAAGAAACGGAATCATTTGATAATTTAATACCTTGATTCATACCGCCAGGTTTTTCTTGATAAATGTAGAACTCGTTTACATTTTCTACAATATTTGCTCCTGTTACAGGATCTTTTTTCTTCTTAACTTCTTTTACTTTACGAATCTTTGTAGCATCGATAGGACGAATTTCTTGAATACCTTGTTTTAAATTTTTATCATCAACTATAAGGTGATGATAAATTCTACCATCAACATACCATCTTCTAAAAATATCATGACCTAAATCTGTAAATTTTAACATAGAGCAAATATTATCAAACTCATCTGTCATTGCTTTTTTAAGTTGATCACTGAGTCCTTCGACGTGATCTAGCTTTAAACTAACAGGCGATTGATTCTCATTTGCTGTAATAGATTCATTTACAATATCTTCAATAGCAGCATCCACTTCAGGATGATCAGAAACAGCACGATACTGTCTAATATTCTGCATATTATCTTTTGCGTGATCACCTTCGCCAAGGTTAACGTACGTACCATAGTGTGCACCGGCTGCTGTGACATATCCGGCACCATCCTGATCCACAGGAGGCACGATAGACTGCCGTTGATCAGCAGTTTTATCTTTTGCTCTTTTTATTTCAAAACCAAATAATCTAAGTCCACTTTGTTCAGCCATGGTATTTCCTAATTTAAGTTAAGAGGGGCCTTTAAGCCCCTCAAAATATTTATAGTCGTATTAAGTAGTGGTTGCTGCTTCCCAGTATTGTACTTGGAATTCAACAGAAAATCTTTCAATATCGTTTTCAGCTGCATAGCTTAGATCGATAGGAGCGATTGCTGTTGGGAAACAACCTCTAAAGTTATAAGTCTTCAATGTAGATCCGTCTTTGTCTATTTGTTCAACTACTAGATCTGCTTCGTAATCTACAGGATTTGTTAGACCAGTATTTGCACTATGTGCATTCATACCGTTCATCCAACGCTCCATAGCGTTACGAACATTAAAGTCTGTATCGTTGATAATTGTCGGTGTCCATACATCAAATGTACGATCACCAGCCATTTTCAACTGACGACCACGGAAAGGAACAATAATTGTACCAATTGTTGAAGCAGGCAATTGAGCTGCTTCACACAAGAACGATGTTAATTCTACATCGCCATTAGCATAACCCGGGAAGTTAATTGTCGCCTTAAATAAATTAGGACGAGCACCACCACCACGTAGTTTTGCTTTAAAATCATCGACGCCTAAAACTGCCATTTTCTATCTCCTTATACCTGTCTTCCAGCGACTTCTTCGAAGTCAACACCAGATCTGACCGCTACAAAGTTTAGAGTGATGTAGTTGATAGAACGTGCTGGCTTAATGAATACATTAGCTACAAATTCATTTCTATCAATTACTGCTGCAGTATTATTTGTTTCATCGCATACGACCCTAAAGTCTGTAATACCTCTACGTCCTTTGATTTCTCTTAGGAATGGCTCTACGATATTTACAAATTCAGCTCGTGTAAACTCATCATTCAATTCGAATAATGTGTTTCTAGCTGCCAATGCAATAGCTCTTTCAACAACGTTAAATAGACGACGAACATTGATACGATCAAATGCTGATGGTCTGCTTACGTGTGTTTTATCGCCATATAATAGAACGCCTTGACCTGGTAGGTTTGCGATCGGATTAATACCGGCTTTATAAAGAGTATCTCTTTCAGATTTAGTCGGTGTATAAGCTAGAGATGTAACTCCAACATAAGCACCACGACGTGAACCTGCAGGTGAGAACCATGGAGCAGATGCAGCATCAGATGCAGCCATTAAACCTGCTGTAGAAGATGCAGCTGGGATATTAACAAATTTATCATTATATTTGTCATATACTTTTAACCAGTTGTTATCTACAAACACGTATGAGTTATATGTGTAAGCACTTGCGTCAGTTACTGTAGTAGTAGCTGGATCAGCGTTTCCTACAACAGATGCACTTGCTGGTGATGTCACAACTACACAGTCCTTACGTGTAACGCCTGCAGTACCTGCAAGATCATTAACGACTGTCGCTTGATCTCCTGCACTAGTCATACCAGGTGCAATTAAGAAGTCTACTTGAACAGTATCTTTATCTTCAAAGGCGTCAAAGCCTGTCAGATAATCACCAGTTCCGACTGTTGTACCATTGTTACCACTAACAAGAGAGTGAGAACCTGTTGAATCTACAACGTTATTCATCCAGATATATTCTGAACCTCTATTAATAACGTCTTTCATGTAGTTACTTGATCCGTCAGCGTTTACCGCACCTTGTGTAGCAGACACATATGGGAATCTTTCTAGTACAGCACCAGCCGTACCTGTAATAACACCATCTTCATCTAAGATCAGAACGTGATGTTCTTCACCTGATGGTGCAGCATCAAATTGTGCTTTATAAGCTGCATCCCAGTTAGCCCAGTTTGTAGCATCTGACCATACAACTTGTAGTGAATTACCAAATTCACCAGGCCATTTAGCAAATACGTTACCTGATGTAAATGTTCCGTTATCCCAAGCATCACCATTTTTAATTAGTGTAGCTGCAGAAGCGCTGTCACACGCATTTGCTGCATTTGAATCTACTACACGAACTGTTTGTAATGCATTGGCGTATTTTAAAAAGTATGCTGCAGACAGAAAGTCTACCGCAAAACTATCGTTTGGCGCCCCAAAGGTGTCAGCAAGCTGCGCTTCATTTTGAATGAGCTTTGCTTGTTCTACAGGCCCCCAACGAAAAGCACCAGCAAACGCGCCAGTAGTTGATTGTACATTAGGCACACCGCCTGTAAGATCAACTTCCTTGACGACAATAGCTGGAGACTCTGAAGGTGTACCAATTGCCATTTCTTATTCCTTTTCCAGTAATCGAATTATAAGTTCCATAATACGGAGTTCAATTACTTCTATTTATATATTTTAAATTTTAGTATAAAGATCCCCAATCTTCAAACATTTTCTTTGTTTGCCATTGATCATTTTGATCTTCTACTTCAGCTGCGTCTATTCCATCGTCTATAAAACCAAAAGGTAATACATCATCTTCGATTTCTTTCATTTGCTGTTCAAACATCATATTTTTGATGTCAACATCTGTCAGCTGTGTAAAGTAATTACCTGTAGCAAAATAACCGAACATTACTAGATTCATCATCAAATCATCATGATTGCCATCTGATGCTTCATATGATTGCCCCTTCGCAATAAATGTAGAGCATTCTAATATAGTATTTTGGTCTACAATTTCTAATTTATTTTCTTCTAAAAGATCTTTAATACCTGAACAACCTATTCTCTTAACCTTTCGATTCATCTCCACGCCTAGTCTATTTGATTTGACTGCAGATTCAATGAATAGATTTTCATATTCTAAATCATAGTATAATCCATTACAGACTATTGTACCCTGATCATTAGATTCTACCACAACCCAAGCTTCGTTGTAGACTTTCGCATATTTATAAATAACATTTGGGAAGAGTAATGGAGAGATAAGGTTATTGCGATATACAGCAACCTGTTTAAATGGGCGAGAGCTAATATCGATCAAGTTAAAAGTAGAATAATCCTGTCCTCTTCCCTTCGAAACGTCTACTGTCATCACATATTGATGATCTTTCTTTGGTTCTTCATAGATCCAAACACTATTACCTTCTATAAGTCTTAGATAAGGTTGTGCCCTAAAATTCATTAGTGTTTCAGCATTTATAAGCGTATCACCTGTTCCAAAAAATGTATTACCAAACTCTTGGTCAAACTGAAGTTGGCTTGTGTTACTAATAGTTTGTTGTTTCCAGTTATCATCTCGACCGGGCACATCCCACCAATCAACTCTGTAGGGTTGAAACTCGTTGACTCCTTGGCTTGCCCCTTCCCAGATTTTATGGAATTGATTACCAATACCATTAGCTGTACTCGTAATAATTACTTTTGTATCTTTACCTGATGAAATAACAGGATAAGTCGATGTATAAAATTCTGCCGCATTTTCAACAAATGCAAATTCGTCCAAATAAAGCAGATTGACAGACATACCACGAATTGATGAACCAGATGTAGCAGCTGATACAATTCGACTATTATTACTAAATTCTATGGATCTTTTATTAAGAGCCTTACATCCTGGTTGTAAAAAGAATGGAAGATTCTCTAACATGAGAGTTACTCTTCCGAGCATTTCCTGGGCTGTAGCACCTTTGTTTGCCAAAATAGCAATAACTTTTTCTGGATGAAATACCGCATACCAGAGTAGATAAGCAACAGAACTGATAGACTTACCAGATTGGCGGCAAGCGAGTACAATGCTAAATCTGTTAGTGTTGAAATGGTCAAACATTCTCTCCTGATATGGATATAATTCAAATGGAACTAAACCTTTATCAAGGTGAATAATTTTACAATAATTCTCAGCAAAATAAGATGGCGATTTTAAACACTTACTATACTCAATAACCTCACGTTTTGTAAAGTTATGAGTTACTCCATCTCTTTTAATATTTGCATTACCGAGATAGGTTTCATTCATCTTTCTTGTAATCACTAATGTCAATTATTTTCTCACTGTCTTCATTATCTAAAAGCATACGTTGCAGATCTGTAGTAGATCCTATAAACACATTGTTTGTTGTACTACCTGGCAATTCTGCAGGTTTATCTTCTTTTTTGAAATCTTTTTTCTTTTTATGAAGATCCATAAGCGATCCATTCAAATCACCCATGTTTTTCATCATATTTGATAATACTTCAAATGCTCGTGGATGTTCTGTAGCTCTAGCAACGTCCATCATATCTTCTAATGCTTCTGATCCTTTTGCTAAAAGGTCATGATATATTCTTCTTGAATATTCGAAATCATCTTCAGCTGTTTTTTTATCATCTTCCATATCATGCACTATCAAAGTCAAACAAATAATTATAATCTGATGAGTCTAGATAACCAAAATCACTATCTGCCGAAGCCCCGAAAGGATCAGGTCTTGTTCTAAACTTAGCTACCTGTAAATCTGAATCTCTCAAACCTCTATTTTGCTCAAATATATTAGTAAGAGCTGTACGAACAACACTACCATCTGTAATGGGTCCGTAAAAATTAACTTTCATATCAAATGTAAGGGTATATATAATTGTTCTTCTTGTTTCTAACTGACTTTCATAATCATCAGAAAAATCAACAGAAGTAAGTGTTAATGGCATATCTTCTTTTATATTGGGATAACCATCAACTGGTTTTATTGTAACTGTATATTGCGGATTAAAATATGGTAGAATTTGCTCAACTATTTGTAGAGCATCATCCTGACTTTTAGCATAAATGCTTAATTGAAATCCTAAGTTATATGGAACCCAACTATAAAACTTTTTTCTTGATCCAGCATTGATGCCAGCTTGTAAAAAAGTATTTGTTTTTTGAAGTTGTCTGCCCTGATCATATGTAGCCGATATCATTTCAAACGACATTCTAGGTAACTTAATAGCTACTTTTGTATCATTATCCAAATCAGGGTTTTGTCTGATTCTATCTAGAAACTTCCTTTGAGGACCATAAGACAGCGGAACCTTTACTTGAGAAATAACTTGACCAGTAGAATCCTTTCTCAATACATAAAGATTATTAAAAAGTGTACCAAAAACGGCTACGCTTTTTCTAATCCTTTGATGATAAAAATGGGTTCCAAACATAATTAACCCCTATAAATTGATTGAAGGTGTGTTTCAAATTGTTCAACTTTTGCAAGTCGATTTGGCCACAAAATGTATTCTTTTTCAGGATTTTTCTTTAAATTATTCAGCAAAGGCACAATTGCGTTATATAATTTATCTAATTTTTCTTGAGTAGTTAATGCGTCATTAGCAACCTGAGTTGCCTGTTGTACTGCTTCAAGTTCATTTTCATCTACTGCTGTAAAACCGAAATCAAAAATATCATCCATTAATTATTCTCCGGATCACCAAATGGATTGTCTTCTGTAAAGTCTAAGAAGTCACCACTTATTGTACTAAAGTCATCACTTTGTTCATTTGCACTAATTTTATTATCTTCTTCAACAGAAGCAACTGAAACAAAGTTAGATGCGGAATCACCTATTGTTAGAAGTGATGAGAATGAATGGTAATTACCATCATCAGCTCCGACATGAATTAGATGAAGTTTATTATCAGAGTCAGACCATTTCGATACCTCACCTCTCATAATGACACCATCAGATAGTGTCTGAGTAACTGTATCACCTACATTGAATCCAGCGCCAGCACTATCTAATGTAAGTATATATGTGTAGCTATAATCTCTTTCAATATCATCAATTGCATCAATCTCTGTTTCAAAGTCTTCATCATTGTATTCAAACAATTCTGCTCTAAGCTTATATACTGGCAAATTACTTATTTGATAGAATGGCTGTTCATGCTCTACTGCCATGATTTGAAACATAGAATTAGATAAAGGTAGATATATTAAATCTCCTTCTCTAGGTCGAATACTATTAATATTATTATCGACCCTACCTACCGTAGAGGTCCATCTACGTCTTGCTACAACAAATGTAGCTTGGTCTCTAATCTCGACACCGAACTTTGTAAATAAATCACCTTCACCATCAAAACCTTCTACATTTTCAACGTACATTTCTATCTTATATGAACTACTGAATTTTGATGGAACGTCGTCACCAAACACACGATCCTCGTTTACTATTTCCCGAGGAAGATAGTAAACATCTTGACCATACATTTTTAGGGATTCTATAACAATATCTTCGTAAAGATTTTGTTCTGATCTGACCTTTTGACTGAAATAAAAATTAGTTGCCATAGCTCTATCCTACAAAAAAGTCAGGTGGAAGCTCAAAGTCAGTTCTAATTTTTTCTCTTAGTCTTTCTATTTCTTGTGTAGCATCATCAAATAACTGTCTGCCATTTAACATAACACCACCAGGTAATTGCATACCTTCAAACTTGATTAGGTTTGCACCCCATTGCTGTTTAATAAGAGCAGTTGTATACTCTTTAAGCCACATATCATTCCATACAGCTGTATGATCACCCTCATTAATTATGCTATAAACTTCGGCAACTACATATTCGCCAGCTTTAATGTCTTCTTCTTCGAACTCGCCGTGAATATAAAGTCTATTTTGTTTTCTGACATAATCTACTTGTGGAGATCCATTAAGTCTCATATCTAGTAATGACAAATACTGTTGCACTTGTTCATAATAAGCTAAATCGCCAATATACGAATGCATATTAGCGATATCATTGAGATGCATTTGATACTTAATACTAAACATATTACGAGTAAAGATAGCAGCTGATAACTTAAACAGCTTCGTTACTTGTTGTATATTAGATGAAATGGGAATATACTTATTTGTTACATCATCAGCCGTCACCTGATGTTGTATGTAGCCTCTATATGTAGACTCTGAATGATATTCTCTAAAATATTGTAGAGCTTCATCTACTCGGTCATCTAGTTGATCAGGATCAACATTGATCTCAATTACTGGTTGACCGAGTCGACGTAGGCAATATTCAATTAATGTATCTCTACTTGTTGGGTTTGCCATCTTAAAATCCTATAATAGTATTGCTACTATTTATAAGGCAAAAACTTACAAGAAGATTTACGAGTTAGCTGCTACGAAAGCGTCGTACCATGCCTCAAGATCAGCTGCTTGCCATGCACCCATAGCGTCTGCATCCCATCCCGCTGGTTCTGAATTCATAGGAGTTGCGTATGTAACAAATTCTGCCTTTGTTAGCTCTGTAGCATTGTTTGTATCAATATAGAAAGGACCATCCATATCTGCCCAACCAATGTAGTTACCATTGCCATCGCCCCAATGTCCACGATCTTCAACGTATCCTGGAACAGCACGACGACCCTGCTCGTTTTTGTACATTTTGTACTTAATTACTGCCATCTGATTCTTCCTCTTCTTCTGCAGTTTGTTTGTTTTCCAACAAGTTCATATATTCAGTATTGAATACTTCTGTTTTACCATAAATGCGTTCAGTTGTAGCATCAGCATTCTTATAGTATTTATCACCCATTTGATCTAGAAACTCTTCTAATTCATTAGAATGTGGAATCTCACCACGTTTGATCTTATTAGCAGTATGAGCAATGTAACCCTGAACTTCTGTTAAACCTGCTTGAGGGTGTACACCATATTGTTGCATATACTCAATAGTTGCTGTAGAAGCACGACCACCATCCATCAGGTTACGATACATAAGCTCGAAACCTCGACGCACATGGTGACGTTTTTCTTCACGCTCAAACGCTTCTTCGTCCCAATCATCAATGTTATTCTTTTCTTTAATAGCATTATAGCTATCAATCAATGTTGCAATATCTTTGAATGAACCGTTGATCTTACTTTCAAGAGATGATATAGAAACAAATGCCAGACGTAGTTTTGCTTCTATTACTGGATCATCTGGATCTGCTTCTAGTAGCTTTTCTAGCTTGTCAATCTCTTTGCGCTTCTTTGCATGATTGACTTGTGCTTCGGCAAGAGCCATTTTACGCTTCTCTGCCTCAGCCATAACCTGCCGCATCATACGCATAGGGGACTGACCATTCAGCATTGTGATAGACATCATAGACAATGTTGTCTGTGAATTGTTTCTATCAAACGAGCGAGTCTTTTCTTCTAGCTCTGGTAGATAGTCATTGACCTTCTTTACAGCAATCTGATTAATTGAGTTTTTAGTTACTGTTGGAAGATTAAATGTCACTGTGTCCATAACGGACAGAGCATTTGACTTTGGTGTTTCTGTTTGTTGAATTTCTTGTTCTTCACTCATTACAAAGATCCTATTGAGTTAATGATAAATTATTATAACATATATATACGTTATTGTAAACTATGCTTCTAATGCTGCTGTTGGTGGGGTAAAGTTGGCTGTATATCTAGCTAAACCATTTGTTACACGAAGATCTTCAATATAACCATTAAAATAACTAGCATCATTGAACCCTGCTCCCAGCCTTAGCTTTCCAGATGGATTGGTGATACTAGATGTATATGATGCAGAGCCACTTTCTTCAGTTCCGTTTAGATATGTTCTTAATGATGTAGAGTCTCTGACAACAGCCACATGATACCAAGATCCACTAGTAATAGTTGTGCCACCTGTTGTTCTCACAGCACCAGAAGTAAGATTTTTAATTACGCTACTGTTTAACATTATTAAGAAACCTGCATCTGTATGTCCGCCTCTACAATCCACAATAATGTTTTCTGAGCCTACAGCAGAGGGGTACATCCAAAACTCAATTGTAAAGTCTTTTGTTCCAAAAACAAACTCATTGTCTTTTGCAAAAAAGTCTACAACATCGCCAGTGCCATCCAAAGCTATATTTGAAGCTGCAAACTTAGTTTGTGATGTGCTTACAGCTGCATCGCCAACAGGTGTTACTCTTGTTCCTCCAGCTGCGTCCCAAATATCATGTTTGTTAGTACAGGTCAACAGTTGAGTATTTGCAATCGCGGTCAGTGGTTGTGTAGGAGGCGTAAATGCAGAAGTATAGACAGCAGTACCTTTTACAAAACGCCAGTTAGATAAATATCCAGTAAAACTATCAGGGCCATAGCTACCATCACTGTATGTACCAAGCCACACTAATCTGTTTCCAGATGTGTAAGTGCTAGTCCAGGTACCCTTACTTACTCCATTAACATACATAGTAGTTGTGCCACTGTTATCTACTAAAGCAATATGATACCAATTATCAGCAGCTATCGTAGTAGAAATTCTAGTAGAACCATTTACCCACCAATTTAATGTTGTAGAATTTGAAAAATAAAGGCTTTCTCTATTGTTTGTATCTATGTAAGAAGACCAAAGATGCTCGTTACCAGCAGGAGCCGTGGCATAAAACCAACCTTCTATCGTAAAGTCTGTACTATTTAAATTAAAGTTAGCATCAGAAGGAGTTTTTAGATAATCGCCAGTACCATCTAAGTACACAGAACCACCATGAGATGATGGTGAATAAGCTACATGGTCGTATGGGCCTTCAGAGACAAATATCGGATCTCCATAATTTGTAATTGTTCTAGAGCTACCATTTGTTGATAAATCTTTTACGTAAGGAAGACCTGTAGCAAAAACAAATGTTTCAGATCCACTAACTGTTAATTCAGTTGGAACACTTGGTGCTGAACCCCCATAAACCGCCGTTCCTACTGTAAATTTTAAATCACGTAGTTCACCAGTATAATAACCTGTATTTGCGGTACCAAAACGTCCAATGTACCACCCACTGGATTGTTGTCCATTTTCTGTATTTGCTCTGGAATCCTGTAATACACCATCTGCATAATAATAATATGTTCCACCCTGTCTTTCCCAAACAAGATGGTGCCATAGATTGTCTCTTAAATCTTTACTACCTGCGGCTCCTTCTGTGCCACTGTCGGTATGACTGCGAATTATACCATCTGCTGTCCCAATTTCAAATGCTTCAGCCTGACTGCCACCGTCATATTGAGCCATAATAACACCACCGACTGTAGTCTTAGCCCAGCACTCAAATGTAAAGTCACCAGTACCGAAATTATCATTAAAACCTGGAGTAATATAATCATTACCGTCTAATTGTAAACTATACCCTTTGGGGTGATATGGTGTAAATGCTGTAGATGTTACATTACCAGCTTCAGTTATTGTAAATGCATTAGATGACGCATCTACTTGAGCATCGGTTTGGGTTGAATCTGTCTTTAGCAAGAATGATGTATAATTGGAATTTTGAATCACAACCGCTGAACTACTTCCAGAGCTAATTCCATAAGAAGAAGCTGAACCTCCAAAGAAAGATACCTCACCATTATTTGCTAAAGAAAAGCTATGAGATCCAATAGTTATTGTAGATGATGAATCTAAATAAAGATTGTTTATGGGTTTACTATAATTACCAATGTTTAAAGTAGTTCCAGCACTGTCAGCTTTTATATTTGAACTGATACCACTATCAAAATAATTAATAACATTTAAATGACTGCTACTGTCTCTAGTTGCCAAATGGTTAGCATCTATCAGGGATATAATTCCTGCAGAGTCAATACCTGTTGTCGGATATCCCACAATATCAGAATACTCTAGAGTCTGAAATTCCATTCCGCCAGCAGTTTTATAAAGAAATGTGTTAGCTGCAGCACTGTCTAGTGCATCTGGTAAATCAGCTAGTAATCTTACGTCAACCATTTGTTATCCTTCTAATGCTGCTGCTGGTGGTGTAAAATCAGCTGTATATCTAGCTAGACCTTTAGTGTATCTAACATCTTCAATGTAGCCTCCAAAATAGTCAACACCATCATACCCCATTCTCAAACTACTGCTAGTTACGTTGTGAGCATTACTTGCAGTAGTTCCTTTTTGTACTCCATCTACAAATAATCTACAACTTGTACCACTTCTAGTCCACGCTACATGATACCAAGTATCAGCTACTGGAGTGAATCCTGACAAGTAAAATGCACTGCTGTAATAAACAGCAAGTTCATTAGATGCTGATCTATAATAAATTGCGGGAGAAAAAGTACCAAACGATAAGAAACTTTGGTTACCAGCACTCATTGAATTAAATCGTACCCAGCACTCTAAAGTATAGTCTCCTGTTCCAGGAGGATCAACGGTTGCTGTAAGATAATCACCATTATCATCAAAGGCTGTGCTACTAGACCATTTATACTGAGTAGTTGAAGCAGCTGCGTCTCCAGTTACTGTTACATCTTGTCCTGCAGCTGCATCATATATACTGTTTTTATTGGTACAAGTTAACAGTTGAGTTCCGGATATAGCAGTTAGTGGTTCTGTTGGAGGTGTAAATGCAGTAGAGTAGATAACACTATTTGAAATTTTAAAATCTGAAATATAACCATGAGCAGGATAACTTGGTTCACTTACTATAATATCTGTTGTTCCACTAAAACTAGGAGAAGTAGTTGAAATTTCTTGTACTCCATTAACATAAACTTTAGTTGTTGTTCCATCATGAGTTACAGCAAAGTGATTCCATGTTCCTAAATTCCAAGATCCGGATCCCCATGCTTGGTCAACACTATTCCAATATAAACCAATGTCTCCATTGTAGTTATATAATCTTCCTGCAGTTTGATAACCAGTAGATAATCCACCAGCACAACTATAAACTGCATCGTAACCAGATGATGAAGGTTCAGGCCAATACCAGCCCTCTACTGTAAACGCACTTAAACCACCTATTGTACTGCCCGACGATGAAATGGTTAAATAATCACCAGTACCATCAAAATATACAGAGCCACCATGAGAAGATGTTGAATAAGCTACATGATCATATGGGCTGAATGGTTCTGTTTTAGTGTTTCCAGTAACTGTTACGGTTTGTGCATTACTTGAACCATCAGCAAAGTATGGTAAATGACATGTAAGTAGTTCAGTACCAGTTATTGCAGTTAGTCGTTCTGTTGGCGGAGTAAAGTCTGCAGTGTATACTGCTGTCCCGTTTACTACTCTAAAGTCTGATATGTATCCATTAAATGCGTTAGAGTATAGTTCACCATTATGCCCTACTGTAAATGGCTGTGAAAATCCGCTGAAATTAGTACTTACTGTGCCTTGACCGACTACCGAACCGTTTACATAAAGTTTAGTTTGGTTTGTTCCTGTTCCTTCCCTAACTAATGCTATATGCGCCCATTTGTTTTGTAAGTCAGTCAATACTGCGGATGAAGAAAAAACTACTGAACCATTAACATCAACATCTAATGTTCCATCTCCACTAGCATCATATAAATTAATTTTTTGTGAGGAACCACCGCCTTCACTAATTCCCCAATAACTTGTCCATGAACCAGATGTGGTTAAATAAAACCATCCTTCTATAGTAAAATTATCTGTTCCAAAATCAAAAGGAGCTCCAGAATTACTTGGAACCGTTATGTAATCACCAGTACCATCAAAGTATGTGCTATATCCTTTTGGATGATAAGGTGTAAATGCTGTTGAAGTTACATTACCAGCTTCAGTAATAGTAAATGCATTTGTTGATGCATCCACTTGCGCATCAGTTTGAGTAGAGTCAGTCTTTAGCAAGAATGATGTTTCTGCTGAACCTGATACTGGACCAGCCGCTACAGCAGCAACAGCAATAGTAGATGTACCACTTTTTAAAACTGATGTAAGAGATACAGCTCCAAAGAATATAGTAGCAGATGAATCTAAAATTATCTCATCAATTGGATTAGATGAGTCACCAAGATTATATGTTGCTGATGCACTAGGATTTAAAGTAGTTGGAGCATTGCCTTGAAGTATTGCTTTCAAGCCATCAGATGATGATGTTGTTCTCCCAACTTTAGTAATGTGATTAATATCAATTATATTTTTAACAAGGTTAGAATCAGTAAATCCGGTACCTGCAACACCTCCAACATCTGAATCTGACAAGGCAATAGTTCCAATAGAACCATTACGTTTAGATATAGCGGCCCCAGATGCAGCACTATCTAAAAGTTGAGCTAAATTACCTAATGTTCTATTATTAGACATTTCTTATCCTTAATTAAGCCGGATCACCGGAACATGCTGTTGTACCCATATTAGCTGTCAAGTCACCTAAATCAGTAGCGTTTCCTGGAGTTGCAACGATTACATAATCAATAGTATTAAAGGAACCACCGTTACTGCCTCCAATAAACGCAACTCTGGTACCATTACCACAAGCGCCTAGATCTTTCCTTGCTACTGTCAAATCTCCAAAATCAGTACCGTTAGCAGTAGTTGACATTGTCATGTAATCAATAGTATTGAAA
>Ga0255781_10001824_pt1 | contig 17206 bp, 8 predicted proteins | sample 101ome_21_FD_179979 | JGI IMG/M metagenome (GOLD analysis project Ga0255781, IMG submission 179979) | Coastal salt marsh microbial communities from the Groves Creek Marsh, Skidaway Island, Georgia - 101413BT metaG (version 2) | ecosystem: Environmental > Aquatic > Marine > Intertidal zone > Salt... | reverse complement strand
CGGTCGACCGCCCGACGTCATCCACGCGGCGGTCGCCGAAGAGCGCGGACGATAAACCGCGTGTTCGTGTACGTTACTAGAGTTTTGTGGGTCCTTTGTATGTGTGATCGTGTTCATTCGGACACTTGGAATGCGTGGCCCACGAGCGGCGCCAGGGGATGATTAGATTAGACGCGATTTGTGAATGAAATGCGCGTCGACGCCCGACGCGCGAGACGGCGACGCGACGCGACGCGATCGACCGGACGTCCACGGACGCGGTCACCGAACGCGCCGACCGCGATCGAACGCGCCGTCGAGTGAGGGTCGAACGAATCCACCGAGGGTCGAACGCGTCCCGTTCGCTTTCGATCGTTGGGAAATTACATTCGCGAATCGACGACGACGTCGAATCGCGCGCGAACGATGGCGATGACGTCCTCGATCGCGCGAACCGGAGCGGTGACGAGCGTGTCTCGCGCGTCGTGCGCGTCATCGTCATCGCGGGTGAGACGCACCGTGCGAGACGCGGGGCGAGGTGATGCGCGTCGGTGGACGATCGGTCGATCGAGGGGCGCGGGGGCGCTCGACGAGCGTCGCGCGACGGTGGTGCGCGCGAACGCGCGCGCGGAGACGATGGGTGAGATGCGTGTCGTGTGTTGTCTCGCGCGTTCGCGCGCGACGGTGGTGCGATGCGCGACGGCGACGAGGGTAAAGATCGCTGGGGCTCGCGAGGCGACGATCGTCGGCGCGACGTCGTCGTATTGGAGCGAGGAGGCGATGAACGCCGAGAAGGAGACTGTGACGGAGATTGAGACGACGGAAACGCGCGTGCGAGCGAGCGATGGATACGTGCCGTTCGATGACGATGACGAGGACGACGTGTCGCGCGCGGACGCGGGGAAGCGGGCGTTGGGCGCGGCGGCGATCGCGGCGGCGATCGCGGCGTTTGCGTACAGCGATGCGAGCGTCAGCGTGCCGATATTGGCGCCGGCGCAGACTTTGGCGCGAGCTTTGGTGGATATGGTGGCGGCCGGCGTGGATTCTTTCGTGGATATTATGTTGGACGCGTACGACGCGGCGATTCTTGGCTGCATCAACGTCTTCGCGTGGACGCAGTCGTTTCTCCTGACGCCGGGGGGAGTGGTGTCGAGCGGGGCCAAGGCTTCGTCGAATCTTATCGCCGATCCGAGCGGGGCGATCGCGAAAGTGCTCGGATTGTTGAGCGCCAAGCCGTTCATGTCGATCGCGGCGGTGTTGTTGACGCTGTCGCGTGTCGTGGCGTCGTGGACGTTTGCGGCGGCGGAGTACGCGTGCGCACTCTTGTACGCCATGCCGGTGTACGTTGCCGCGCCGTTGGCGGTGGTGTCATACCTGACGTTTAAGAAGCGCGCGATGACGCGAAAGGTGGTCGAGGAGAAGAAATCGTTGAAGAAGTTGGCAAACGCCAAGGCTAAGGCGTCGGCCATCGTGTCCGAGGGCAAGGCGACAGGGGCGAGTGCCAAGTGGGCGGAACGACTCGCTGCCAACGCGGAATTGGCGAAGACGACGCCGGTCGCGAGTGCCGCGTACGATACCATCACTGAATACTCTTCGTCGATGAGTTCGTCGTTTTCCTCGTCCTCGTCCGACGTGAACGTCGTCGATCCGTACTCGCTGTCGCCGAGCGACTACTCGAGCAACTTTTCGAGCGATTACTCGTACTCGAGCTCGGGCGACGCGCCCTTGGATTTAAGCCCGGTCAACTACGACAAGTATTCTTCTAACGTTTCGAGTGGGATGTCTAGATCATCCGGCTCCGCCTTACCCTCGGGTTTCGGTTTGTACGACTTTGAGGAGTCGTACTCCAACCGGGAGGCGCTCATGGGAGGATACAACATCGATCAAGCTGAGGTGGAACGCATTTATGCCGAGTTGATGCCAAAAGATGCCGGCATCCCGGTGCCCGTCTTCGAGTCGAAGAGCGAAACTGTCGTCGAAGAGGTGAAGGAGACGTCCGCCGAGGAAGACACGGACGCGGCAGCAGCGTTTATGCGCCAAGCGTCCACAAGCGGGGAGCAAACCAAACCGGCCGCCGTAACGGAGAGCAAGGTGACGGAGCAGAAGGCGGAGAGCGTGACGACATCGACGTCAACTTCTTCCTCGACGACGAGCAACGCGCCCGTGACGGAGCAGAAGACGGAGAGCGTGACGACATCGACGTCAACTTCTTCCTCGACGACGAGCAACGCGCCCGTGACGGAGACAATGACGTCAAAGATGGAGATGTCGAAGATAGCGTCGTCCTCCGAATCGACGAAAGGTGGCAAAAAGGGTGGTAGCAAAGAAGCCTTCTTAGGATTCGTCGACAAGGTGAGCTCCATTAAACCGGAGGACGTGACGAACGTCGTCAAGTCGGTGACGAAGAAGGAAAATTTGGACAAGGCGGCGGAATTAGCAAAGGAGGCTGCGAACAAGGTGCAAGCCAGGCTCGACGCCGTCGAGGGGGGCAACGCGCCGAAGCTTCCGGGAGGCACGCGCAGAGTCTCGCCGCAAGACGATGACTTTGGCGAAGGAACCATGATCAGGAAGAAAAAGTAGGTTGATGCTAACTTATCTAATTGTGTAAGCTAATTCAATGCCATGCGTATCCTACCGTCAATCTCTACGCACTTTGTTTCTAATAATCTACCTACGCGCGCGCTTTTCCTTGGGCGACGCGTCGGAGCTTTGCCGCGAGCTCGCATCGGAGCGCTTTAACCGGTTCGCCAATCTCGATGACGTCTCCGTCCGGTGTGTGGGATAATGCGCCAGGGACAGAAAAGACGATCTCGTTCGATTTGTTTCGCAAACAAAAGACGACGGCTCCTTCCTGCGATTTGCGGGCGCGCTTTCGCGTGCGCTCGGACACCGCGTCGCTCGCGAGTGCGGTCGAACGCTCTGACTTCAGGAGGTGATGCATTTCCGACGGCAGGCACGGTATCCACGACGATGGAAGCTTCTCTCCGACGTGATGTCGCAACGCGTCTGCGCCTTGAAGCGTCACGGACGCGTCCGGATTCGCGCCGCAGAGCGAAACGCCTGCGGCGGCGAGCCGCACGACGTTGGAGCACGCCTTGTCTAAGAGCGCGCTCGCCGTCGCGCTCGCGACGTGCACAACGTCTCCATTGATCGCGAGGTTCGCGTTCGGTCCGCACAGACGTTCGTGAATGGACGCGTGTAGCTCCTTGCTCACGCGATGTAACGGAACGAATCGCGCGAGTTGCGCGTCCATGCGCTCCACCGCCTCTTTCTGCGCCAAAGGTTTCATCTTCGACGCGGTCGATCCGTCGCAACGCAGTGCGAGCTCTCGATCCACGAGCTCTGCGAACGCGCTTCTCGTTCGTTGGTCGTTCTTTTTCTTCAACTTTGCGACAAAGAAACCACCTGTATTCGAGTCGTGCGGCAAAAATCGAGCGCATCTCTCGAGCTTGAGCTCAGCCAAACGAGACGACTCCAACGGCCACATGCTCGGCACATACGTCTCGCGCGCGCGAGACGCGGCGTCGTTCAGACTGTCAAACCATTTCAACGTGACGTCGCCGTCCTCGTCCGACGTGTCCGAGTGTTCTCCCACCTTCCACGCGCGCAAACCGGGCCGACCGCGAATCGGTAAATCGAGCGTCTCGAGCTCGAGCGCCAACTCATCGTCGTTCAATAAATTTTGCACGACGGCTTCGTCTTCGATCGGGTTAAACGTACACGTCGAGTACACCATCGTCCCGCCGGGTTTCAATAGACGCGCGCATCTTCGCGCCACGCTGAGCTGCGTGACGTGCAACGCGTTGCCGATGCCCGGATGCCATCGCGTGAGACAATCCGGATCTTTCCGAATCGTCCCGTCCCCGCTGCACGGCACGTCCGCGAGCACGTGCGTGTATCCACCGAGTTCGATCAACGCCTCTCGCCTCTCGTCGTCGTTCATGCGCGAAATGCGACCCTTTTCGCGCTTCAGGTCGTGCCCTCGACAAGAAAGTAACGGAAAGTGTAAATCTTGCCCAAACGCGCGCGTGACGAACAGTCCCGCCAACTCTCCAGGATCCCGTCCGTGCCGCTCGATGGCGTCCAGCAACGTTTGTACGCGTCCAGGATGCGCGTCATTCGCGTGCACGACGCCCTCGGCGCCCTTTTCGCCGTATCGCGCGCGCTCCAACAACTGCATTGTCTTCTGTCCCGGCGCCGCGCACACGTCCAAAACCTTCGCCCCCGACGGCGGATTCAGCGCCAACACCGGTAACATGCTCACGATCTCTTGTCTCGACCCTCTCCCGCTCGTGGACGCCTCTTCAAACACCTCCAACACCTCTCGCGGGACGACGCTTCGGCCTCGTTTGGTCTCGCCCGTCGGATTGGCCGCCTCCCACGCCCCCGGGAACACCTCTCGCACCTTTTCCTCCCCGATCGCCGCGAGCGCGCGCGAGACGTCTCCACCCATCTCCTCGCGCGCGTGCGCTCGAAACGTCGCCGGAAGCGGCGTCGCTAGCGCCTCCACGAACGCTCTGAAATCATCGTCGCTCGCCGTCACCTTTTGCGCGCGGTAGTACCGCTCGAACAGCGCCTCGCCGCACGCAAACTTTCGATGCGCGATCGTCGACGCCTTGGACGAGCCTTTCCCCACCGCCGCGCGGAGCGCGTTCGCGTCGACACCGCGCGCGCGCTTGCCCATTCGTCCGGGCGCGCGCCACTGTGGGAAAAGTGCGGTCCGACCGTGCCACTGTCCCGCGCGCGTCATGCCGACGTCCGCGAGACGAGGACTCATCGACGGCGCGCGCGCGCTCCGACGCGCGCTCGCGACGTCGTCGCGCGAGACGGTGCGCGTCGACGGGCGCGTCGTCGGCGTCGTCGCGCGCGAATCGCGCGTGAGCCATCATCGTCATCGCGACGACGACGACGACGACGACGAACGGAGCCTCGCGTCGGTCGCGCGCGACGACGCGGACGCGCAAGAGCGACGAGACGCGTCGTCCGCGCGCGTCGCGCGCCGTCGCGACGACGCGGACGCGCGCGTTGAGGGATGGTTGCGCGACGGCTCGACGACGTCGCGAGGGTTGTTTGCCCAACTCGACGGTTTCGCGGCGTCGGCGGCGCGCGCGCGAGAGAGAGACGTGTTGATGGAGGCGTCGTTCGATGCGTTTCGATTGGCGTCGCGCGTCGCGCGCGCGGAGACGCCCGCGGAGGCGCCGAGCGCGTCGTGGGACGAGTGGACGCGCGAGAACGTCGACGTCGACGACGCGTTGGAGTGCGCGACAAAGCGCACGTATCAGCCGAGTAATCTCGTGCGTAAGCGCAGACACGGGTTTCGATCGCGTCTGCGCACGGTGGGCGGACGGAAAGTGTTAGCGAGGAGACGTAGAAAGGGGAGACGGCGCCTGAGCGCGTGATTTGTGTGTGATTGTTACAGCGGCCGCGAGCGTTTGACTTGATTTTTTGTAATGCGAAGGCGAAGCGGCGGTATAATTTATGACGATGTCGCGGGCGAGGCGTCGCCCGCGAGCGATTTCGTGAGACGAAACACGTTTGTGGTGATTTCGTTGATGTTGTGCGACATCGCGTTCCATTTGAACGGAATCATCATCTCGTTCGATACCTGCACGATGCCGCTAAATACGAAGGCGAGAATGCCCACGGGCACTGCCACGGCTCGACCGTAGGAGTGAATGAAAGCCAGAGGCGACGTCATGACGAAGACGAAACAGAGTAAATACACCGAGTACATGTAAAAGGGAGGAATCGGTGTGTTTACGATCGTCTCGCAATTCGTCCACGCGTCCATGACGCCGTCGATGGAGCGATAGACGCGAAAGAGTCGTTGTTCGTACTCGCCTCGCTTGGGAAGATGAATCATCGATCGTTTCAACTCTCCCGAACACTTGGCGACTCGAAACGCGGGCGCGATGTCGGCGTATCGGTTCCTCTCTTCGGGACTCATGAGCTCTCTCGTGGACGGTGCGCCGAAGAAATCGTCGTCGAGGATGGTGTTCGGCGTCGACGCCTCCTCCTTGTCGAATCCGGAGGGATATCCCTGTAACGACTCTCGAACGGAGTGTCTGATGAAGGCCACGAGAACGTTTAGCGTGCGTAACATGCGCTCATGCGCGAGATTTTCCGCATCGGTCGTCGCGGTGTATCTCGAACTGGTGAAGGCGACGTGTAATTCGAGCACGATGTCTCTGGCGTGGTCCAGCACGTCGTCCAAGTATTGCCTCGCCGCGTAAAAGCGCATGTACGTCAAGTTGAGCACGTACGCGATGCAGAATCCGAGCACGGGCACGGACAGCGTGTGTGCCTCGGGGCTGATGAGTAATTTACACTTGCCCGATTGGTGCAACGCGTCGTGCGAGCACACGTAATCGGCGACGTAATACCATCCCGTGCCGGCGACGCCCGCGAAGAACACGTACGGAAGCGTCGCTAACACCACCGTGCCCTGGAAAGAGAAAAACTCGAGGAATACGCCAAATTTATCTCCTTTGAAGACGCGTTGTTCAGGGAATTTCCGAACGATTGGGTCGTCGTCGTCGTCGTCGTCGTCGTCTCGCTGCTTTTCCGGCGCCGCGTCGGCGGAGCGCGCGCGATTCTCTTCTCTTTCGGCAGCGTCTTCGCTCCGACGTCTGGCCGTCTTCATGAGCCCGTCGATTGCGTTGATCTCGTCTCGCAACGCGTCGCTCTCGGCCAACGTTTTTTGCGTGGACGTGCACGACGACCAGAGCGCTTCGCCCATCTCTTCGAGATCGTTCGAACAGCTCCCTTTCATTCTGAACGGCATCTCGAGATGGTTGGCGATGGCGAGTAAACCGTACAGAGTACTGGAAAGAATCGCGAGTGGTAACCACGTGGCGTACTTGAACTGCATGACGAGCACGCTCGCCGTGGAGCACAACCATATGAAGGTTAACGCGTTCACCATGTGGTTCAATTTGTACGGCGTCTTCGCCTTGGTCGTGCGCGCGCACCGCGAGTAGGCGTGCAAGACGTCTCGCGCGCAGTTCACCATCATCGAAGCGCCTCGATTGCACACATAGCCCTCTTCGCGCGCGGTTTCAATTTGATACAACACGCGCGACGCAATTCCAGCCACTCTTTCGTCCGAGCGCATGTCGAGCAGCGAGCGTTTCACGTGCTGTTCCTCAAAGTCCAACAGAAGGCCGAGCGTCGACTCGTCGCGTTCAGCCAACGACGAGGTCCAATCCGGAACCGCATTATGCGCTGACGGCGCGTGTTGTCGACGCAAATCGCGCTTGATGGCTTGATACAGCGCCTGACTGAGACGCAGCAATTTGGTTCTGACGCTTCGGACGTGATCTCGCGCCTTGTCGGACGTTTGTTTTCCCGGCGGCGACTCTGGTAAATGCGCGCACGAGTGCACGTTCAACAGATGAATACCGTACACGACGTTGAATATGCCCGTTTTCGCTTCATTAAATACGCGAAACGCAAAGAAGAACCGATACACAACGACATATAACGACAATCGGCCGACGATGTCGACCGCGTCGGGGGCGAAGAACATGTCGCACTGGCGGTGGTCGCTGACGCCGTTACCGCACACCCACAATTTGTAAAACTGAACGATCACGCCCAAGACGATCATGAGAGACATCATGGGCCAAATCCACGGAAACACCGTGCCTCGAATGCACGTCAAATACGAAAAATACGACACGCTCGTGCTGACGCCCCGATGACGTCGGAGCATCTCCCAGAGGGTTAAGGGCTCGAGCGCTTTCGGCGCGGCGCCGCCGCTGAGAATGAGCGAGTCCACGCCCGAGTGCGTCGATTCGTCCGACTCTCCCGCGATCTGCGCGACCTTCTCGTGAATCGACGTCGTCTCCATGTACAACATCCAACCAGTCGCGGTGAGATCGTGTCTCGGATGTTCCCACCCGAACGGATCGTCCAGTAGACTTCCCATCTCGGCGATACCGAAGAGCGACGCCGTGACGAGCATCGACGGGAGCAGCGCCAACCATTTGTACGACGTAATGAACACGAACGGCGCTGACATGGCAAAAAAGAAGAGCACAACATTCATGAGATGAAGAAACGCGAACGGCATGACGCTCGAGATGGCTCGCTCGATGTCACCCATGGCTTCCATGCAGACGTCGATTCGACCGAGCATTTCGAAGGCGCCCCTGTCGCTCGCGTGCCCCAAACGACGACGCTCGTCGATGATGCGCATGATTTTCGATCCGCAGACACCGATTCTGGTTCTGTAATCGCACTTGGAGTACATGATTTTCTCGTCGTCGGTGAGCATCACGGAGAGCGACGGCCATCCGCGAGGATCTTGCATCAACTCCTCGGGCGTCGGCGTCGTCTTCTTCGACGCGTACGGCTCGACGCCGTGTCGGCGCTCTCTGATAGCCTGTCGCATGAAACCAAACATGATGATGGAGAGTCGACGGATTTCGATCACGTCTTCACCGATGGATTGTTTCACCGCGGCGGAGGCGTCGGATTCCGAGGGGTGAATCATCGTGTACGCGCCAAAGTTGAGACACCGAATCGCGTTCACGGCTTTCCCCACCATTCCTTTCCCGTCGTAATATCTCATGTACGACAGAGAGAGACGAAACACGAGCGTGAAACCCAAGATGGATCCGGCGGTGACGTGCGGGCCTGAATCAAAGGTCAGCGCACACTCGCTGGGGATCGCGACGTCGTCCCCGCACCAGTGAATTTTCACCGCGTTCGCGACGACAGCGATGCCGGCGCTGAGGGCGATTTGCACGATGAGCGGAGGCAGCACCGTTTCGTTCACGTGGAATATGCACGAGACAAAGGCCCATCCCGAACGTAACGCCAACGCGCTGCGTCGCGCCATATTTTTAAAATCTTTTTCAAACGCCGCGCGCTTTTTGAGCTCCGCCCGTCGCGAAAACAATCTTTGCAGCCAATGTCTCTTCGTCAGTCGCGTCTGCGTCGCGTCTTGTTGGACGGCGTCGTTCGACTTCATCTCACTCACCATTTTCACCCACGAATCGTGATGCCCACGAAACGCGAACGCAAGACTGCTGATGCGCTCGTGCCTCGAATCCATCGCGCTGCAGATATCGCTGAGATCGTGATGCGGCGAGCTCCAACTGAACGGCTCCATCATTCCCGTCGACGTCTCCGCGATGCCGTAAAATCCGAGCGCGATGAGCATCGCGGGTAAACTTGCGATCCACTTGTAGCTCACGCTCAACACGAAGGGTGTGGAAAAGACGAATGCGAACAGTAAGAGTTGAAGCAAATGCCGAAACTGTTTCGGCACGGGTGTCGTCGCAACTCTGTTGAGACCTTGTACGGCTTGCAGCGTCGACGAGAGACTTCGGTACGCCTCCGCCGCGAAACGCTCCGATATCGCGCCGGTGCGTCTGTACGACTCAATGATGACGTTCATGCGCATGGCGGCCCACGTCGTGAGCGCGTGCGTGGGCATAGAATACAATTCTTTAATCTCGGCGTCGGTGAGCAAATCGCTGAGTTTGCACGCGCCGCCGAACTCATCCGACGACAGACAGTCCACAAGATCCATCTCCGGTCGATCCGGACCACCGATCATCAGTTCTCGCACGAATATACGCATGAATCCAAACAATAATTTTGAGAGGCGCTGTAATTCCAGTACATCCGCCTCGACGTGCGCCACGGCGTCGTTCTTCGTCTTCGGTTGCATGAAGATTGACGCGCACATGATGACGGATCGGAGTTCGTTTTGAAGATCCACGACGTATTGCTTCGAGTTAATGAAGCGCTCGTACCCCCAATCGATGTTCGTCACGAGCAAAAACGACAGCGGAACGCCGAGCACGCGATGGGCCGATATATCAAACGTCACCAGGCACTGCGACGACGTCGTGACGTCGTCGCCGCACACGCCCAACTTCATCACCTGCGCGCAGACGCCTACGACGGCGGCGAGGAATATCTGTCGAGAGATGAGCGGAAGCGTGGTTTCTCGCCAAGGGATGAAACAATCCGTGATGAACCACAGGTGACCTCGCCAACTCCGATGAGACTTTGAATCCACCATTAACGGTTCGTCGTCTTTGCCGCTCGACGCGTAGATGGCCCTGAAAGCCTCCATCTCTCGACTGATCCTTCGACCTATGACGTTCAACGAGTGCGCGGGCAGCGACCATCTGAATGGATCCTCCAGCGCGCTCGCGACCTCGTTGACACCGTAGAATAACCACGCGATGGTGGCGCTCACGAGCGGCGTTCGCCAATCCGTCAGCGTCGTGAGCGCGAACGGCAGCGAGAACACGAACACGAGCAGCAACACCGTGACGGTATGTTGATACTGACTCGGTGTCGGCGTGTCTAATATGAGGTACGCCTGTCTGTACGCGTCGAGCGCGCGTTGCGTCTGACGAAACGCCTGCATCGCCGCGCGGTCGCGGAGCGCGCCTTCGGAGCGTGCGATCTCCACCAGACTCAACGCGTTCACCATCACCGCCTCTGGACGAGACACCACGGGTATCTGCGCGTACTGCACGCGCTCTGCGTCCGTCGCGAGCTTGGACACGCTCGGCGTGCCGTCTTCGTCTCTGTTCAACAATCCATCGTCGCTGACGTCCGGAATGTCCCCGCCGTGCGGCGCGCGCACGCCGAATCGAGACTCTCGCAGACTCTGTCGCATGAACGCGTACGCCAAATTACACAACCGTCGCAATTCATCCTGGTGCCTATCGTTCGCCATCGTCACGCGTCGGGTCTTCATCGTCTCTCGCATTCTCTCCGCGTTCTCGCCCTCCGTCTCCACCGTTCCCACGACGTTTCGCAGCGACTCCTTCACCGCGATGAGCGCCTCTTTCGCCTCCTCGTACCGACGAAACGCCTGCAACGACCGAAACACCAACAGGAACGAAATCACGAACCCAACCACCAGATGCGCGTCGATGGCGAACGAATACCGACACACGGTGGAATATCTCAACGATTCGTCGCACCTCGACAATTTAAGCCACTGCGCGGCGGCGCCGACGCACGCCGCGAGCGCAATCTGCGGCGACACCCTCGACGCGCACGACACCCACAGCGCGAGTACAAACGACACACGCCCTTTGACGTCGCCCAATTCGTACAACGCGCTCACGCCTCGATCCAATCGTCGTCGACCGAACCATCGCCGCCGCCGCGTCCCGTCGTCTCCCGGCGGCTCCCGCGGCGTCGCCCGCGCATCCGTCGATTCCGCGAAGAACGAGCGCTCGAACGCCTCCCGACGCTCGCGCGAGATCTCATCGCGCGTCTCGCTCGGCGCGTTCGACATGCGACGCGACGAATCGAGCGCGCGCGTCGATGATGTCGCGCGCCGATGATGAATGCACGCGCCACCGTCTCCGGCGTCTTGACGTCGCGCCGACGCGTCCGCGCGCGCGCCTCGCACGTCTCGCGTCGCGTCTCGCGCGCGCAGACACTTCCACCGCCCGTCGACGTCCGCGTCGGTCGACGCGCGTCGACGAGTGACGCGTCGCGCGCGCGCGCATCGTCTCGTCGCGTAACTGTCGAGGGGAGGCGAGCGGTCGCGATTCCACCGCGCGCCGCCATCCATCCGTCGGCGCGCGATCACCGTCGACGGACGATCGAGGGGCGCGATGGAGACGTCGCGTCCGGCGCGCGCGCGCGACGCGCGACGGAAGACGTACGCCGACAGACGACGCGAGGCGACGTTGCGCCGACAGAGAGATGGGAAAAGGGACGCGCTGGCGTACGCGCGACGCATCGCCGTCGGCGAAGACGACGACGCGCGAGGGGGTGGGGGTGACGGGGGTGATGTCGTCGGATCGTCTCGCGTCGACGACGCGTCGATGGACGCGTCGATGGACGCGGCGGCGAGCCCGAGCCCGAACGCGCGCGAGAGCGAAGAAGAACTCGTGACGCAACCGGAGTGGATGTGGGACGACGCGCCGAGCGATTTACGAAGAAACTGGTACGTGCGACCTCGGCCGAGAGGTGCGCGGTGTCTCGTCGTCGCCGCGCGAGGGAAGACGACGGCGAGGAGCGCGAGGGATGGGTCGACGCTGCGCGCGTTTCAGTCGGGCTTACCGGGCGGAAGCGCGAGGACGAGTCGAGGGCGCGGTGGGGATTGTTTTTGTATTCTGGACTGCGTGTACTGCGAGGATGAGCGCGCGAGGGGCGATGTCGGGCGCGAGACGTCGACGAGTGGACGTCGAGGGACGTATCGCGTGCTCGACGTCGTGGCGTGGAACGGGACGTCGATGTACGACTGCGACGCCGAGTTTCGATTCTTTTGGGCGCACACGCGATTGACGCAGGAGTGTGACGCGTGCGAACCGCCGAATCCGAGCGTTGGACGTGATTACGCGTTCGCGCCGACGCCTTGGTACGAATGCGACGCGGACGGGGTGCGGAGGGCGTACGAGGCGCGAGACGTCTGCGATTACGAAGTGGACGGGTTGTTGTTTTATCACAAAGAGGCGGCGTACGACGTCGGCGCGACGCCGTTGGTGTTGCTCTGGCGCGACGCGAAGACGTCGGCGTTCTTCGGACGAGACGAGGGCGCGCCGTCCGTGCTCGCACGAGCGGGGGTGGAATTCGAGGGCGACGCCATGCGCGCGCACGTCGTCGCCCTCGCCAAGTCGGTCGACGGAAACTTTTTCGTCACCGGCGACGACGATCCGATCATCGTCGCCGCCGTCGCCGCGGTGCCCCGCGCGTCTGAAAAGGTGGAATCCCCCGAACGACTCCCACCCGGTCGCTCGGGACGGTTTCTCGTCGGTCCCGGCGGTTTCGACGTCGACACCGAAACCGCCGTCGTGCGCTCCGCCGACGTGCGCTACCTCGGACCGAAACCGACAGCCTCTCGCGGGTCGCGAACGAACGCGCGATCGCGCGATCGTCCATCGACACCCTTCGTCGACCGCGCCGATTCACTGTCAAAGATTCTTTTCAACGCGCGTTCGCGCGTCTCGCCGCTCGCCGTCGAGCGACTGCTGGAAGTCGCCGCCGCCGACGTGATGGACGACGATCCGTCACCATCGCTCGCGATGTAACGCTCGCGAACGGTTCACTCTGTAAAACTCAAACGTCATCTACACTCACGCCTCGTCTCGCGCATCGGCGCGCGCGCGTCCATCGTGTCTCGTCCGCCCGTCTCGTCGCGTCGCGTCCGGACGGCGTCCCCGCCCACCGGTGAGCCGCACTTCGAGACGTCGCCGCGTCGTCGTTCGTCATGGGGTCGTCCACGCCGAAATCGGCCAAAAAGGAGAAGAAGGAAAAGAAGGAGAAGAAGGAGAAGCGCGAGCGGCGCGAGGAGGCGGACGCGGGTGCGGATGAGGCGAAGAAGCAAAAAGTGCGCGATGCGCCCGAAAGTGGCGGCGGGACGCCCACGCGCGTGCGCGTCGTCGGATTGACGAAGACGGCGAACGCGGGGAGTCTTGGCGAGTTTTTGGGTCTCGACGCCGCGGACGTCGTGGTCGGGATGTGGGGTACGCACGGGAAGGGGCCGAAACCGCCGGGCGGGCAGGCGTTTGCGAGCGCCAAGTCGAGACAGGCGGCAGAATCGCTCGTCGCGGCGTTCAACGGGAAGACGCTGGACGGTGTCGAGCTCAGGGTGATCGTTGACGACGGTGACGTGGTCGTGGCGACGAACGGCGGGGTAACGCCGGGTAAGGAGAGCGCGGAGGCGGCGGCTCGACCGCCGTTGTTCGGCGGCGGAACGGCGTCGACGCCGACCAACTCGACGGCGCCGAACGCGACGTCAATGACGACAATTTCGTCACACGACGTGCGCGCAGATGATTGGACGTGTGGAGCGTGCGGTTGTAGCAACTTCGCTCGACGAACGTCGTGTTTCAGATGTGCGGCGGCGAGAAGCGCGACGGCTGGCAAAGCGTCCAACGCCGCGGTGAACACGGCGGCGGCGCGCGCGCCCGCGCAAGGAAGCGCGCAGGAGGGGTACGAAGTGTTCTTAAAGTATCTTCCACACAGCGCCGATGAGACCGAGGTGTACAATTTCTTCGCCGATTGCGGCGCCATCGTGGGTCCGGCGCGTCTTCTGCGCGACCCTCAGTCCGGGCAAGCCAAGGGCGCGGGTTTCATCACCTTCGTCGATGAGGCCGGTAGGAACGAGGCGTTGAAACGCGACGGCGCTCGATTTGGCGGGCGCAACGTATCGGTGACCGTGGCGAAGAAGAGCACGTTTGGCGTTCGAGCAACAGAGCAGGCGTACGGGACGCACACGCCGGCGATGCTGGCGGAAACGATCGCCGCGCTCGTCGCGCCGGATCGTTCGGGCGTGTACGTGGACGGAACGTTCGGCCGCGGTGGTCACACGCGCGGTATCCTCGCCGCGCTCTCCCCGGAGGGGCGATTACACGCGTTTGACATGGATCCCGAGGCTATCAAGGTTGGCCGAGAACTCGAAAAGGAAGACTCGAGATTCACCATCCATCACGCCCCGTTTGGATGCATGGCGCAGGTGTTGAAACCGCTCGGCGTCCAACCCTCGGGCGTATTTTTAGATTTGGGCATCTCGTCGCCGCAGTTTGACGACGCTTCGAGAGGTTTCAGACCGGAGCAAGACGGACCGCTCGATTTGCGTTTCGACGTCGAGCGCGGCGTCCCGGCGAGCGAGTACTTACGACTCGTGTCTCGCGATGATCTTCGCCGCGTGATTCACGAGTACGGCGAAACCACCGATCCCATCGCCGCCAGACGCATCGCGGACGCCATCATTCTCGCGAGGGAGGACGGCACGCTTCCGAGCACGACGAAGGATTTCGCCGCCCTCGTCGCCAAAGCCAAGGGCAAAGAGTACCAGATGATGCACCCCGCCAAGCTCACGTTTCAGGCGCTTCGCATCGTCCTCAACCAAGAGTTCGACGAGATGCGTCGCGGCATGCACGCCGCCTTCGACATCATGCCAGAACACGGTCGACTCGGCATTCTCACGTGGAAACACAGTGAGTGCGCCATCGTCGTAGATTTTTTCCGCGACTACGAAGTCATCAGAGACGACTTCCCCCTCTACGTCTGGGCGAAGAGGCATCACGCGGACAAGTGCTCGAAAAAACTCGAACGCAAGTGGGGTTTACACATGGACGACGCCCAGCGCCCGAGCGAGGCTGAGATGCGTCAAAACAGTCGCTCTCGCAGCGCCACGCTCCACGTCCTTCGCAAACGCGAAGCCGTGCGCATCGCCGACCTCGAGCGCGTCGCCTACAAGCTCAAGAGTTGGGGCAAAATTCCCGACGCCGCCGCGCCACCGCCGGTGACGTTCAAGTACGATCTCTAGACGAAACCCACCCGTAGACGACGACGACGCGGTCGCGGTCGCGGTGTATTGAATGTATTGTTGTCGAGCCTCTCGCGGCGCTTTTTCCACTCAGGCGGTGGGCGTCCCCATTCGATTCCACGTGTTGTCCCGCACACGCACGCGCGTCATGTTCGTTCGCCCGCCCGCGACCGCCTCGACAACGACGTCGTCCTCGCGCGCGTCGTCGTCCTCGCGCGCGTTCGCGCGTCGCGGCGTCGCGCGCGTCGCGGCGTCCCGATTCGACGGTTCCCAAAACATGAACACGGCGCCCAAAAAAGAGTGTCCCGTCTGTAAGGGCACGGGATGGAAGCCGTGCGGGCAGTGCGACGGCACGGGTGTCAATCAGACGGATTTGTTTCAGGGCAAGTTTAAAAAGGGCGACGCGTGTTGGTTGTGTAACGGGCAACACGGGTCGAGGACGATGTGCGGCAACTGCGTCGACCTCACGGATACGTTTTGAGTTTTGAGTGTTGAGTCTACATTCTACATACCGCGCTCCGCCGCGCGTCTACCCGCCTCTCGACCGTTATTATACTCCGCCCGCGCGATCATCGCCGCGATGCGCGCCCCGACGTCCTCCACGCGCGCGTCTCCGTCTCGCGCGACGCGAAGCGCGTCGTCCAGCGCCTCCCGCTGCGCCTCGGTGACGAACCACACGCACGCGTTCGGACACTGCGCCGCCGCCATCCACTCCGCGTACGCCTCGGGCGATGTCTCATCGAACGTTCCCGCCCGCGTCGTCGCCCTCGCCGCGCCCGTATCGCTCGCTCGCGCGAACGACTCGGGCGCGCGTCGCGCGCACGAGCGCGAGCACGCGTCCTCGCCCGCGCACCGCGTCTCGTCCACGAACACCGATCGAGCGCCGTCGAACGTCGCGCGAATCGTCGACGGCGAAAACGGATCACCGTCGCCGTTCTCCATCGTCGCGGACAGTCGACGAAGCGCGTCGACGTCGTTCGAGGCCACCGCGCGCGCCAACGTTTCGTAGGCGGCGCGCGCGAAAATCGCCGCGGCGTCGCTCCCACCGGGCGCGTCCGGGTGCGTCCGCTTCATCGTCGCGCGATACGCGGCGCGAACGTCAGCCATCGTGAGCGCGTCGACGTCGACGTCGTCGAGACCGAGCGCGCGCATGGGATTCCTCGACGCGCCGTCGTCGTCGCCGACGGCGTCGTCGTCGTCACCGTCATCATCATCGATTCGCGCGCGCGTTCTCGTCGCCGACCCGCGCGCGAACGCCCGACGACGACGACGACGACGAGACCGCGACGCCGCGCGCGTCGTCGCCGTCACCGCCGTCGTCCGCACCACCACCATCGACGTCGACGCCGTCATCGATGGGATCGATCGATCGGTCGCGCGCGCCGCGCTCTGTCGAACGCGTCGTCGCGCCGCGCGCTGTCGAACGCGCGTTCCGTCGTCGTCGTCGTCGCCGTCGTCGTCGTCGTCGTCGTCACGCGCGCGCGCACGCGGACGCCATCGCGCGCGCGCGCGCGCATCATCGCGCCGGTTCGCGTCGTCATCCACGAGGAGGTCACGTCCCACGGTGTCAGGGGGGTACATCCCCGACGTCGTGGGATGGGACGCGTGTGAAAAGGTGAGAAGGGATGAATCAGACCGACCCGCATCCGTCCCGAGCGTCGCGCGAGGGTGGAGTCACGCGTTCACGCAGTCGCGCACGCGTGACAGTCATGCATTCATGCATTCATGCAGTCATGCACGCAGTCATGCACGCATGCAGTCATTCAAGCAGTCATGCACGCATGCAGTCATTCATGCAGTCATGCAGTCATACAGTCATTCGTGCAGTCATGCACGCATGCAGTCATGCAGTCATTCATGCATTCATTCATGCATTCATGCAGTCATGCAGTCTGTTCGCGCACCACTCCTCCCCTCGCGCCCGCGCCCGCGCGTTCGTCCATCTCCTCCTCGGAAGCGACT
>Ga0255781_10001817_pt1 | contig 17235 bp, 13 predicted proteins | sample 101ome_21_FD_179979 | JGI IMG/M metagenome (GOLD analysis project Ga0255781, IMG submission 179979) | Coastal salt marsh microbial communities from the Groves Creek Marsh, Skidaway Island, Georgia - 101413BT metaG (version 2) | ecosystem: Environmental > Aquatic > Marine > Intertidal zone >... | reverse complement strand
CGGCTTGTCCGGCAATAATGGAAGCGGCGGCGGCACCAAAGGCGTTTCCACCGGGATTGTTTGATAGCCCCATCAAGTTCTCTACAGGTGACCGTCCCGAACCATCTCGATTGTCCGTGAACTGATTGGTAACCTTACCGCCCTCTCCATTTTTCAGACTCGGATTCTGGACCTGGCCAGTCTGCTGCGTCAAGATGACCTCGGTATCTCCGCCAGGACGAGGGTTGTCATTTTTTTCCGGTGCTTCAAAATTTTCGACAACCACAGTCGAACCTTCCAACTGAAACGGCCCAGTCTGGAGAAATCTTTTACTTCCCGCCGCCAGCGTATCGAAGCCACTTCCCCCATCGAGAAGAAGAGAAATTCCATTCCCCCGGCGGAACACTACAGTATCATCGCCCGGACCGAGGAGCAGTTTCAGCTTCTCCACTTCTGAGAAGTTGTAAGTTGGGTTTCGGCTGATCGTATCGGCAGTGATAGTGTAGCGATTAACTCCACCGAGGTTGCGATCATCGAGAACCAGTTCATCCAGGTCTGCTCCTCCGATGACTTGATTGACCATCGCTTGATCGAAGAACACAAACTGGTCATCACCTCCCGCTCCGTCGAGCGTTTCAAAATTGCTGAATTTTATATCGTTCAGATAACCTGCTCCATCCGAGAGAATCTGAAAGCTATCACCTTGATCCGTTCCCGTAAGCCGGTCTTCCTCCTGCCCGCCAATCACCGACTCCAGCGAATCGAAATTGGCGACCTGCGTTCCGTTTTTCGAACCAAAGTCGGCGAAAACGGAACTCTCAAAGGCCGAGTAATCAAAAGTATCAAAACCGTCACCACCGATAATCGTGTCTACCGATCCACCGGGCAGAAATGAAAACGTGTCATCACCTCCCGCTCCGTCGAGCGTTTCAAAATTGCTGAATTGTATATCGTTCAAACGACCTGCTCCATCCGATAGAATCAAAAAGGTATCACCTTGTTCCGTTCCCGTAAGCAGGTCTTCCGCCTGCCCGCCAATCACCGACTCCAGCGAATCGAAATTGGCGACCTGCGTTCCGCTTTTCGAACCAAAGTCGGCGAAAACGGAACTCTGAAAAGCCGAGTAATCAACTTTATCCAAACCGTCACCACCGATAATCGTGTCTACCGATCCACCGAGCGAAAAAGAAAACGTGTCATCACCCCCCGCTCCGTCGAGAAGCACGTCAGAGCTGTTTCCATCATCGATATCGATGACAAAATTGTCGTTCCCCTCGCCTCCTGAAATAACATCGTACCCGTTGAACTCAATGCCGCGAATATTTGCCGAGACTCCAACCGGATCGGCAAATGTTTCTGACGATATATTGATCTGAGAATCCAGTCCGGAGTCGATCAGCATGTCATTGCCTGAATCCACTCCCCTCACCTCGTTGATGGCAGTAAAAGTCACGCCTTCCAGCTCAAATGTCCCCTTCGTCAGAATTCGATTCCCGCTGGGTCCCTCACCGATAAACGATTTCGTCGGAGCGACCAGCGGAGCACTGATTCCAATATCAGAAGTGTTACCAGGCCCCATTTCGATCTGGAAGCGATCACCCGCATCGACCGGCCCCGTAACCGTGGCATTGCCGCTCAGGACGAGGAAGTCAGCATACGCAGCGAGCTTGATATCCTGAATGTCGATCGCCTGATCCACTTGAACGTCAACTGCGCCCACATTCATCGCCGTGAAGGATCCAAAATTGCTGTGCTGGGCCGTGAAAGACTGCCCGACACCGTCAGGATCAGTAAACTGGACCTGATTTCCATCTACATAACTCACAGAAACATTACCGCCCAGACTATCGAAAGCGACATTTTGTGTGCCGTCACCACCAACGAACGGGTTCACTCTCGTGCTTGAGGGCATCTCAAATTGAATTGCCATCCCCCCCTGCCCTGTGCCCTCGCCTGCCAGAGAAATGTTCGCGTTTTCGGCTGCTGAAATCGTCGTCTCATTTACGGCGGCACCATCGTCAATCAAGATACCATCGTGATCGAAATTCGAAACAATCACACGCCCTGTGATATCCACATCACCTCCCCCGGTTGACCCAATCTGCGATCCCCCAATGAAAACCCCGTGAGCCACTTCGCTAAGACCCTCCACGAGAACAGAGCCGCCGCCGGCACTCAGCTGGGATTCCTGTATTTCAACACCTCTTCGGCCATTGAATCGTGAATTTCCCTTGATGGAGATATCCCCTTCATCTGTCAACAAACTCGCATTCCAAATCGATATCCCTTCGCTGTCTGCTGCTTGCGAAGCATTCCGCACAGTAAGGTTCCCCACCCCCCCAGTTGAGATCGTGGTCATATCCCCAGGGTGCGCAGACGAGTTACCTAGATCAACTCCCTTTGCACCATCCAGAAGAATATTTCCGCTTCCACTCGTTACAATACTGACCTGGCTGTCGACGAATATTTTACTGTCCGCGACAATGGACAGGCTGTTGTTCGAGGTCCAATGGATTGTCGAACCGTATGTTACATAGACATCACCGTTTTCCGTTCCCTCCGAATCTGTCTGAATCACGAGTGAGCCTGTATTCTGCAAAAAGTTCTGAAGATCGGAGTCGAGAATTGAGGGATTGGAAGTCGGCGAAACGGTTATGTCATCAGGGTGTCCGATACGAAGAATCGTAACGTCAGTCGGATCGATGAGAAATGTCCCTCCCTCTCCGTTCGATGCAGAAACGTCCACCGACTGAACCAGCCCCGGCAAGTAGAGTGCCTTCTTTCCTGAAACTTCCACAAATCCACCATTACCGCCCTCAGCCCCGCCTCTCGATGCTGCATGACCGTTGAAATCGAGGGTATTTTCCGCAAATACGATGATCTCGCCGCCATTGCCTGTCCTGCGTGCCGAGGCATCGAAAAGGACGCCGTCCTCGATCGTGACATTTTCGGCGTTCGCTAGCAGCGGGTCTTCCCCCCGCCTGCCTCCGCCAATCCGAATCTCACCACCGCCCGTCTCTCCATCCGCTAAGATGAGACTTCCTTCGAAAACATCGACCCTCTCACCGAGCACTGTAACAGTGCCTCCGACCCCGGTTCCACTCCCTGCGCCAATTGTTCCACCGACCTCCACTGTTCCGTCTTTTCCGGCATCAACAACGACTTGGCCGCCCTTCGGCCTCGCAGGCTGTTTTGCTACGAGACTTCCTGTGCTGCGAACCTTGCCTCCTCCCACGCGGAGAAAAATCTGGCCACCCTCGCGACTTACTGCGGTCGCTGCGACCCGACCTTCGTTCTTCACGGCCATGCCGTAGACGTTTCCTCCGTATGATTTCAGCTCTGCAACATTGGCTTCGATCGTGCCGGTATTCACAACTCCGTCGGCCTTTTTCTCACCGCTCGCGCCACGAACAAAAACCCGCTCGGAACCGGATTCCTTGATCAGGACATCGTTGCCCGCCGCGAGTGCAGCCGTCCCGTCTGACGCGCGCAGAAGCCCTGCGTTGTCGACTGTGGAGGCAATCAGGAAAATATCTCCATCGAATGCACTGATGGCTCCCAAGTTCACAACCGCCGCCTGGGAATCCCCACGAAATCGGAGATCGCCACCAGCGAGAAAATCTTCGTTGCTGATATCCAGAGTCGACGCAGTAAAACCCGCGACATCGATCACCCCATTGCGACCCACGACAACTCCGTTGGGATTAAGCAGAAAAACTTGTCCATTCGAACGCAGCGCACCATCAATCCGGGAAACCGTCGCTCCAGTAACGCGATTCAAAGTTGCAGATCGAGAATCGGGGACGACGAAGCTAGTCGTTTGACCATTATCAATCGAGAAAGAGTTCCAGTCGATGATCCCTCGATTCGAATTTTGAATGACCCGCAGAGCATCTCCCTGTGAGAGGAATCGAATGTCTCCGTGCCTAACCGAAGCTCCGGAAGGATTACCCCATGCCACACTCAGCGAAGAGAGAAAGAAAACAAGTACGACTGGGACACACGAGCGTCCTCGGCTGCTCCCTTGTCGGCTCACTATCATTCCGAATCTGAATATCCCAGGAGAGAAACTCTAATTTTCTTCTTCATTTGGGACAATCTCGACGCGGCCCTCTTTGACCTGTGCGTAGCCCTTGCCGTCTTCGACAACGACGGAATAAAAAGTCCCCCGCGCGGCCGCGACACCGCTTGGCGTTCGAACTTTGAAATCTATTTCTCCCTCGGCATTCGGCTTGAGTAGCGCTCCAAGGCTGCCGTCTTTCAGGTCGATCATCACCTGCTTCGGAGAAGCCTCTTCGTCCACCATCTCAATAACCACTTCTGAATTCGCAGCAATTCGGATCGCGGACCGAGGAGTGATGACAACTACAGCCCGGGAATCGTCTCCCGTTTTAATCGTTGTCCCGACCGCAACCTTGTCCCCTTTTTCTACGGGAGTTTCAGCACCATCTTCCCCAATCCCTTTCACATCGCCAACGGCGACTGTCACCGTCCCGCTCACCGGTTCTGCCAGTGACAAATCGAGGGGCACGAGGACCGCTAGCGCAAGAAACGCTGGGAAAAGGAATTCGGAAGGCTTCATGGCTGCAAGTCGGGTTGAGGAATACCACTTAACTTAGAGTATTAAGTGAAACTTTCAATGTAATTCCCGCTCTATTAGCGGACGAATGAAGGCGTGCATTTATGCAATTTTCTGCCTACGATGCGGTCTCTTATGGCGGGACAGACGGAAAAAAGCAGATCTCTCATTCTTCTCCTCGCACCGCCAGTGGCTGCAATGCTGATGTGGCTGACCTGGTCAACCGACTTTGCAACTGAACTGGAGAACATCACGATTGATTGGCGTTTCAAAGCTCGAGCAGATAATGACCCGAGGCCTTCGCCAAAAATCGCGCTGGTTGGGATAGGCGAAAATTCCCTGAAGGAACTCGGACGCTGGGAAGAATGGAAGCGCGATATTCACGGCAGATTTCTTCAAACCCTCGCCTATCGCCCTCCCAAGGTCATCGCTTTCGACTTCTTTTTCATTGAGCCAAGCGAAGATCCCGAAGTCGATTCCTTCTTTGCTGATCAACTGGCCCTGCATCCGGGAGCCATTACCGGAATGTTTGTTGATACGAGCGATGAGGCAAGAGAGCTGGCCCAGAAGAAGCCATTTCCCGACATCACCCTCTACGCCACCAAGCCTTTTCCCAACGTTACAGGTGATGTCGACAAGCTCCTTTCCGGACCGACGGCATTGACGCCACTCATGGCGTTTGCCCAGAGTTCTTGGACCGGTTCTGTGAATTCTCCACCATCCGAGGTCGATGGAATGCGCCGAAAAATCCCTCTGATCACCGAGGTTCAGGGAAAGATTTATCCTTCCTTCGTTCTACAAATCCTCATGCAAATCGAAGATGTCCCCGTTGAAGAAGTGACGATCGACATTGGAAATATCATCACCATCCCAAAACAGGACGGCGACGAATGGAAGATTCCGATCGATGACTCGGGTTTTCTTTATCTCAACTACAGAGACACGAATCGCTTTCAGGTCAGCGAATATGAGGCGGTCTACAAGCTGATCGAATCGGCAGAAAAAGGAGATATCGATTGGCCGAGTGAACTCCCTCCATTCACCGACCAGGTGGTGATCATTGGACAGAGCGCCACAGGTCTTTCTGATTTCGGCCCAACGCCCTATCGAGGGCAGGAAGCACTTATGAAAGTTCAGGCAACTGCGCTCGACAGCATTTTACGAAACGATTTCATCCGGCAAATTCCAAAAGGACAGGTCCTCCTGATCTGGCTTGCCATCGCATGGCTCACTCTCTTGCTCCTTCGGCAAGCCCGCATCACACTAGCGATCCTGATCCCATCAGTCATCATCCTTTCCGTTATCTTTCTCGCCTTTTTTCTCTTTGATCAGTATTCCTTTCTCATCCCTCTTGTCCTCCCCGTAGTCGGATTTGCCCTGATTCACACGACCGTGATTGCAGACCGTCTTGCAGCCGAGTTCCGAGAGAAGCGCGCCATCACCGGGATGTTCCAATCTTACGTCGCACCCGCCCTCGTGAAACAGATGGTCAAAAACAGGGAGATGCCGGAATTGGGAGGGGAGGAAAAGAACATCACCATCCTTTTCAGCGACATACAGGGCTTTTCTGCGTTTTCTGAGGAATTAACACCTGTCGAGTTGGTGGACCTCATGGTCGAGTATCTTTCGGAAATGACAGACATCGTCACCAACTCCGGTGGAACACTCGACAAGTACATCGGAGATGCCATCGACGCGATGTTCGGAGCACCCCTTCCTCTTGAGAATCACACTTACATCGGGGTGATGACTTCCATTCAAATGCAACGAATGCAAGAGGAACTCTGCAAACGCTGGGTCAAGCAGAAGAGATCCAAGCGGATTCAGGAAATGCGAACTCGCATTGGTCTCAACGTTGGACCTGCCGTGGTCGGCAACATTGGCTCCCAACATCGTTTCAACTACACAACGATGGGTGACAACGTAAACCTGGCAGCCCGAATGGAATCCGGGGCGAAAACCTACGGTGTCTGCACCATGATCACCGGAGACACCTATGAGGCAGCCCGCGCAAGGAAAGACGACATCACTTATCGCCACCTTGATCGAATTGTCGTGAAAGGGAAAACCGTTCCCGTCCAGGTCTACGAAGTCATTGAGCAAAACGACCTCGTCAGCAGTGACACTTCACGCTGTCTGGAACTTTACGAAAACGCTTTGGAAAAATACTTCGCTCAGGAGTGGGATTCCGCCCGCGAAGTATTTCAGAAAGCAGCAGAATCAGAACCGTTTCAACCCGGCCGAGACCACGCGATTGTCACGAATCCTTCCCGCATGATGGCAGCCCGCTGCGAAATCATGAAGGTGAACCCTCCGGGTGACGACTGGGATGGAGCCTACGAGATGACCACCAAATAAAAAGAGCCACGTCGCGGGTCTCTACCCACGGCGTGACTTTCTCGCGCTTGAACGAATTGTATAGGCAGGTCTGCTGGCCCATCGCTTTCTTGATCGCAGCAAAGATCAGCATGAGCACGACACCGCCGACACCTCCTCTGGCGATGTAACCCAGGGGACCATCCCCGCCAAGGTTAAACGCTCATACAAATCCCCCCAAAGCTTTCACGACAAAAGAAATCGAATTTGCTCTGGTAACTTCCAGCTGCATTAGATAAGGGCACCTCCGTCACTTCCAAGGAAAAAACATGCCCCGTCTCAAGAGGGTTCGCTTCCTGACAAAATCCTGCCAAGTCTCCTACCCAATCCTGTCAGGTCGAACTCGATACCCCTGAACCGGATGCGAAATACCAGCGCCGGGCGGTCGAGGAGAACCAGTGCCTTGTCGAGCTACCGAAAGGCTCGACCTTGACGATACTCCGGACCGACAGGCCGTAGATGTTTCTCGTCCCCAAAACTTTACTCTTTTCCTGTCTTTTCTTTTAGATCGGCCCAGAACGCGTCGACATTGTCTTTGCGAATCTGGCGTCCGGCGATGGAGATGAAGTCCCCCTCCGCGAGCAATGAGGAATCGCCGTTGGCAAGAGCGTTGAGAATCTTCACGGACTGGTAGCCATATTCGTAAGGATTCTGGACGACAGTTCCGTGCACTGTTCCCGCCTGGATACCGGCGAGTGTCTGCGCGTCTTCGTCGAATCCAATCACTTTGACCTTGTTCAGTTTTCCGCCCTGCTCCAGAGCCTGGAGAATGGCCGGAGGATTGTAGGCAAAAAGTCCGATCATCGCATTGATATCCGGGTGACGGGAGAGAGCATCCTCGGCATTGGCTTTTGCCTTCGTCAGATCAAATCCGTCGGTGAGTGTTCCGAGAATCGTGAACCGATCTCCCTTAATCGGGCTGCCTGGAGGATCAAAGCGCGTCGAATCTTCATCACGGTCGAGCAACTCATCGATCACGCCCTGGCGACGCTTGCGGGAATTATCCTGTTCCATGCGGCCGATCAGGATCATAACTTTTCCGCCGTCCGGGAGGGCTTCTTTCACAAGTTTTCCGCACATCCGACCAGCCGTGTAGTTGTCCATACCGATGTAGGCGAGCCGGTCGGAATCAGGTGCATCGGAGTCGTGAGTGACGAGACGGGTCGCAGCGGCGACCTTGTTGAGCATGTCGTTTTGATTCTCCGGATCAATAGGGCTGATGGCAACTCCGTCCGTACCCCGCGTGATCGCATCCTCGACCATTTGCTTTTGATCAGAAAGCGAGCCCGGCATCAGGACGCTGACATCTACGCCGAGATCGGCTGATGCCTGATTGGCCCCGGCTTCTGCGATCGTCCAGAATTCCGCGACGCCATTCGTCACGAAAGCGTATCGCTTTTTCGCCTCTCCTTCCTCCGGCCCACAACCAGTGAGAAAGGCAAATGAGAAGGCACAAATTGAGAGGTGGAAAAAAGTCCGTTTGGTCATGCCGACGAAACTAGCGATTCTCCGCGATAGTAAAAGAAGAATTTCGGCGTGCTCGCGCCGAACTCGATCAATCGATCAAGGTGTCGATCTTGCGAGCGACCTCGAAATCGGAATCGGTGAGCCCACCTGCATCGTGCGTGGTCAGTGCCAGCACGACTGTCGTCCATCGAACATCGATGTTAGGATGATGTCCCGCGTCTTCTGCAATCTCAGCGACAGCGTTCACAAAATCGATCGCCTCCATGAATTCAGCGAACTCAACGCTGCGGGTGATTGATTTGTTTTCGTGATCCCACTCGGGAACTTTTTTCAGGAGACCTTCGATTTCTTCCTCTTCAATGAGATCAGACATGGTAAGCAAGGGCGGTTTGCGTGTTGTCCCGCTTATAGAGACTTCGTAATTGCTATAGGGTAAAGAGAAATACGCAAGTAGCAAAATTCGTATTTTTTCCCTCCGTATCCAAAGCGGAAATTGCCATTGCGCGCCACGTGTTTTCGCGATACCACATTAGAACCACAATGATAAAGGGGAGCGTCCCTGTTTCCCCTCCTTTCCAATACCCCAAAAAACCTCATGGCTCACGGTAAAATCTACAACGACATCGTCGAAACAGTCGGCGGAACTCCGCTCGTAAAACTGAACCGCGTCACCGAAGGTGTCGATGCAACCATTGCATTGAAATGTGAGTTCTTTAACCCACTCGGTTCCGTTAAAGACCGAATCGGAATGGCGATGATCGAAGCCGCAGAAGCGGAGGGGAAAATCACTTCGGAAACAGTCATCGTTGAACCGACTAGCGGAAACACCGGAATCGCTCTCGCTTTCGTCTGTGCAGCCAAAGGCTACAAACTCATTCTCACGATGCCCGAGACCATGAGCCTTGAGAGACGTACCCTCCTCGCCTTGCTTGGCGCAGATCTTGTCCTCACAGAAGGCCCTAAGGGAATGAAAGGCGCGATCGCGAAAGCGGAAGAGATCGCAGCCAACACTCCCAACTCATTCATCCCACAACAATTCTCTAACCCCGCCAACCCGGCAATCCACGTCAAAACGACGGCGGAAGAAATCTGGGAAGACACCGGCGGAAAAGTCGACATCGTTGTGACAGCAGTAGGAACCGGCGGAACTGCAACCGGTTGCGTCGAGGGCCTGAAAGCCAAGAACCCGAAAATCCAAGTCATCGTCGCTGAGCCAGAAGACTCTCCCGTAATCAGCCAGACGCTCGCTGGAGAAGAAACCACTCCCGGTCCTCATAAAATTCAGGGAACTGGTGCCGGCTTCGTCCCCGATAACCTCCGCCTCAAATCCGATTCCGGCGACCAGCAAATCGACCAGTGCATCAAAGTGAGCAACGACGAAGCATTCGCAATGGCCCGCCGTATTGCTAAAGAGGAAGGCATCCTCGGTGGTATTTCGACCGGTGCGAACATCTGCGCTGCCATCGAAGTCGCGAAGCGCCCAGAGAACGCAGGCAAGATCATCGTAACGATCGGTTGTTCCACTGGAGAACGCTATCTTTCCACCCCGCTAGCCGACGAAGCACGTGGCGTAGTTGGAAGCTGACAAATCCAAATTATCTACTACCTTTCGAGCCGCTCCGGCAAACCCGTCGCGCGCGGTGATTGATCCCCCGGATCAGTGTCCTATTTTTACAGTCCCAACAAGCCATGTCAGATCGTTCCGATTCCCCCGCTGAAAATCCGGAGAATGCCCCGGAGGAACCAGAAGCGCTCGCCGCATCCGATGCCGCGAAAGTGATGGATTCCTTCGAGCAGAATCGAAATAAGATTCTCATCGGATTCGCTCTCGCTACGATCATCATCTGCGCGGTCCTCATCTCGGGGCAGTTAAAAAGGCAGAAGCACCTCGACGCCGCTCGAGCTTACTCTTCCGCTCTTGAGAAAAAGGAAGTGGCTTCTTTCGACGCAGTCATCATCGAGCACCCGGGTTCTCTTGCAGCAGGCAACGCTATGATTAGCAAAGCAGAGCTGCTCAGCGATCAGGGCAAGCCGGAAGACGCTCGCTCGACACTGGAGACATTTGTTTCTGACTACAGCGAACACCCTCGCCACGCGCAGGGACTTTTCGCCCTAGGAAACCTCTACCACGTCTCTGGTGATCGGGAAAAAGCAGCTGACTTTTACCAGCAGAGCATCGACGCCGCGCCTGACGCAGAAATGACGCCACTCGCTCGTATTCGCCTCGGCGACCTCGCGCTCGAAGCAGGCGACATGGACGCTGCCGACCAGCGTTACCAGGAATCTTTCACTCTCCACCCGGGCAATCGCTTCATTGACTACGCCGAGGAAAAAATTGCCCTCCTCAAAGTCGGTAACCCTCCTGCGGTGAAACGACCCGCTCCAGAACCAGAGCCGAAGCCGGAAGAGCCCGCCCCGAAGGCAGAAGCGAAGAGCGCTCCCAAGCAATCTCCCGATGCCTCCAAAGGCGACGCGAAGCCAGCTCCAAAGGCTCAAGAAAAGGGCGGCAAGCAAAACGCCGGGAAAGCGAAAGCTGCTGCCAAAGCCAAGAGCAAAGCACCAGCCCAGGCAAAAAGCGACGGACAGTGAGCAGGTCACTAGAGTGCTGAAGGTCAGGAATTTCGCATTGAATTCAATTTTAAAATACTGACTTCTGACCTCTGAGCACCGCTTTCTGAAAATGATACTCGCCGATGTCCTTCTCGTTTCTCCCAATGCTCATATCCGGCCCGTGTGCCTGGAGATAGGAGAAAACGGCACCATCGCCGCCATCCACGAAGGACATGATCCGCCAGCCGGATCGAAGGTAGTTTTTGACGGCGGAGGGGAAACCTACCTCTGCGCGGGATTCATCGATATCCACACCCACGGTGCGAATGGTTTTGATCTCTCCAACGCCACCCTCGAAGCGGTAGAAACGATGGCCGAGGCAAAGCTTGCCGAGGGCGTCACCACATTTCTTCCGACAACCTGGACTGCCTCCCCCGAGCACAAGCTGGCCATGGCGCAAGCGGCTGCGCAATACCGCGCGAACCAGCGCTTTGCCCGCACCCCTTTTCTCCACGTCGAAGGACCATTTCTGAATCCCGATCAAGCTGGCGCACAGGAACGCAAGCACATGCGGCTTCCCGATTCCGAAGAAATTCGGAGAATGCACCAGATCTGCCCGGTCGGTCTCGTTTCTCTCGCCGTCGAACTCGAAGGGGCGAACGAGTGCATTCAAGAACTGGCAGAAATGGAAATTGTCACCTCCGCCGCTCACAGCGCAGCGACCTTTGCGGAATTCGAGCAGGCACGGAAAAATGGCCTAACTCACCTCACTCACTACTGCAATCAGATGTCTCGACTTCACCATCGGGAGGTCGGCCTCGTCGGCGGCGCCCTCCTCGACGACGAAGTCATGATCGAGTTGATCTGCGACGGCATTCATCTTTGTCCGGACATGATCCGACTCGCCTTCAAACATCGCAGCACGGATCGGATCATGCTGATCACGGACTCCATCGCCGCCTCCCACCTCGGCGACGGAACCTACCCCCTCAGCGATACGAAAATCATTGTGAAAGACAAAGCCGCCCGAATTCCCGAGGGCAATCTCGCCGGCTCGATCGCTACCTACGATCTTCTCCTCAAGAACGTCGTCGAATTCACTGACCTGCCCTTGAACGAGCTTATCAAGACATGCGGTGCAAACCAGGCGAAGTCACTCCGATTGAATGATAGAGGACTCATTCGACAGGGTTACCTCGCTGACCTGACCCTGTTAAGTCCCTTACTTGACCCTGTTGCCACCTTCGTCGGTGGAGAGTTACGCTTTTCCGCGTAGCGCAAAAGACTATCGGGGCCCCTATCGGGAAACCGGCAGATTCGCGAGTATCGCGGGAACTTCAGAAGCCGGCACAGCAATCATTGCCTGAACGACTCCCTTTGAGAGTTCCTTCTGCCGCTGCCATTCGCCCTGGACAGGAAGCAGATGATTGGTTGTCCAAAGAACAGCGACCAACGATGGGTAATAGCTGATGCGGCTGATAACTCCATCTCTTGCGCTGACTCCAAGTGTGTTCACAAAGCTGCTAGAGTAAATCTGGCGGCATAAATCCAGAAATCATTTCAAGATTTACAAATCAAGATAGCGGAGGATCCTGCCATTTCTGGACCGAAAATTGATATTCTTGCGGCTTCACGAAACGAGCCTTGAGAACCGGCTCAACAACCGTATTTTTCCCACGTGAACGAAACTTCCATCGCCCAGTCCAGCCATCAGGTTCTGCTCTATTACCTCTACACCCCGATCGAGGATCCGGAGAGCTATGCCGAGAAACATCGCGAGCTCTGTCAGAGTCTGGAGCTTCGGGGTCGCATCATTGTTGGGACCGAAGGAATCAACGGCACCGTTTCCGGAACGACGGAGAACACGCAGAACTACATCAAAGCGATGCACGGCGATCTGGTGACGGAGAAGATGGAGTTCAAAATCGATCCCTCTGACAAACACACCTTCCCCAAACTCTCCATCAAGGTCCGCGACGAAATCGTACGACTTGGCCTGCCGGGCGAGGAAGACATCGACCCCAATGAACTCACCGGCGAACGCCTCTCGCCACGTGAATTCTATGAAAAGATGCAGGAAGAAAACACGGTCATCATCGACGGGAGGAATGACTATGAAGCCAAGCTCGGCCACTTCAAGGACGCTATTTGCCCACCAATTGGAAACTTTCGCGAGTTTCCTGAATGGCTCGATGAAAATCGCGAGGAACTGAAAGGAAAAAAAATCCTGACCTACTGCACTGGTGGGATTCGCTGCGAAAAGCTTTCCGGATTTCTCAAAAAGGAAGGCTTCGACGATGTCTACCAGCTTGACGGCGGCATCGTAAAATACGGGAAAGACCCGAAGGTGCAGGGCCGTGACTTCGAAGGCCTTTGCTACGTTTTTGACGAACGCGTCGAGGTGGAAGTCAATCACACCGAAACGCAGAAAATCATCACCCACTGTCGCCACTGCGGGACAGAATTCCCCCACTATGGCAACTGCCGCTGGCCTGAATGCAACGAGCAGATCATCGTCTGCTCAGACTGCAGAGAGAGCTTCGGCCTGTTCTGCGGTGAGGAGTGCCGCGCCAGCAAAGAAGCGAGCGAGGCCTGATCACGCTCTTGGCGAAGCGGCTACCACCTGCCCACACTGCAGGATGCTAAGACTATTCACGACGGCTCTGTTTTCCGTCTTTCTGATCGTTTCCTCGGGTTTCGCTGAATCGGAGAGAACGGTCGTTCTATTCGGCGACTCAACTACGGCTGTGCGCGGCAAGCTCAAAATCTATGCCCACCACCTCTCGGAAGCGAAATTCTCCGTCGGCGAGGTGAAGATCATCAATGCAGGCGTTGGCGGCCACAACACGGACCATGCTTCGGCCCGCTTCGAAAAGGATGTGCGTGAACCCAATCCCGAAGTTGTCGTCATCCAATTCGGAATCAATGATGCCGCCATCGATGTGTGGAAGAGGCCTCCTGCGACAAAGTCCCGTGTCGCGCTCGACGACTATCGCGCCAACCTGCGTAGCTTTGTCAGGATACTGCGAAACGATGGAACGACCGTGATTCTCATGACGCCGAATCCGCTTCGGTGGAACAAAAAGATGAAGGAGATGTATGGGAAACCACCCTACGATCCCAAAGCCGAGAATGGCCTCGAGGCTCCTCTCCTCCCCTACGTCGCCACCTTACGGGAACTTGCGGATGAGGAAAAAGTTCCGCTCGTTGACGTTCACCGCCTCTTTCATGACTATGGAAAAGTGGAGGGGCAACTTATCGACGACCTTCTGCTCGACGGCGTCCATCCCAATGCCGCAGGGCACAGGCTAGTTGCAGAGGCCCTGCTACCGGTTTTGCAGAATGCTCTCTCGGAAACTGCACTCAGGAAGCCGCCTCTCGCAACCCATCGAGATCACCCTGTAACACCCCTCGCTCCTCACCGCATCGGATCCTGACCATCTGGCTATCTGCAATTCGAATCAGCTCATCCCGCTCGTCGAGATTTCCCTGAACTGCTGCCGCCCGCGCCGCAGCCTCGTAGGCGTAAGCAAAATAGAATGCAGGAAGATTTTCGGAGAACTTGATGCACTCCCCCGCATAGAGAGCCGCGTTGCGCCCATCTCCCAATACGGCATAAACCCGTGAAAGGAGCCAGAGACCCATGGAAATATTCTTCGGCTCGGCATTGTTCCACTCCAGCCAATGGTAAAGCGACGCATGAGCCATTTCGCGAAGCAGCCTGTCGTCTTCAGCGCTTCGATCGCTTTTTTCCAACAATTCCCAGACGCCATTAAAGCAGGTGGCAGAAAAATGGCGATGTGCGTTTTGCTTTTCCTCCCCCTCCATCGTTTCTATTGGTTCTATTGGTCAACGTTGCTTAGCACCTCTTCAATCGTTGTCTGACCCTCGGAAACTTTGTTCCATCCGTAGTTACGCAGCGTCACCATGCCGTTGTCGAGAGATCTTTGCTTGAGATCGGAATACGCAGCGTGGGAAGTGACCAGTTCCGAAAGCTTCGGCTCGATGACACAGATCTCGAGAATCGCCATTCGCCCCCGATACCCGGTATCGCGGCAAGAACGACATCCGCCGGCCTCCATGATCCCCGCTTTCTTCTCAACCGGAAATCCGACTTCCCGCAGGTAATCATCTTCGAGAACAGCTGGCTTTTTGCACTCATTACACAATTTCCGAACCAGTCTCTGCGCGAGAAAAGCACGGACAGAAGAGGCAATCAGAAATGGCTCCACTCCCATGTCTAGCAATCGAGTGATACCGGATACCGCGTCATTCGTGTGCAGCGTACTAAAAACAAGGTGACCGGTCAGCGCCCCCCGGATTGCGATTTCAGTCGTCTCCAGGTCACGCATCTCCCCCACCATGATGATGTTGGGATCACCACGCAAAATCGCACGAAGGCCCGTCGCGAAAGTGAGGCCAATCTCTGGCTTCATTGCAATTTGCACGACGCCGTCGAGCCGGTTCTCCACCGGATCCTCAACCGTGACGATACGGGTATCTTTCGTATTGAGTTGCTTGAGAAACGTGTAGAGCGTCGTCGACTTACCAGAACCGGTAGGGCCGGTCACGAGAATAATCCCATTGGGCTGCTTGAGAAGGCCTTCGATGATTCCGCGGGTTTCCTCATCGAGGCCCAACATGTCCATATCGAAGTTCTGCCTCGTGAGCAGACGCAACGATACACTTTCTCCATTTACCGAGGGAATCGTCGCGACTCGGACATCGACTGGGTTTCCATCCAGCTCGAGGTTGATTCGTCCATCCTGAGGCAAGCGACGTTCCGCGATGTCAAGCTGCGCCATGATCTTCAATCGAGAAACCAGCGATGCCTGCAGTGCTCGAATGTCGGGTGGTACGGTAACTTCCTGCAGTGCGCCATCGATGCGGTAGCGGATACGGAGATTCTTTTCCAAAGGCTCGATGTGAATGTCCGTAGCTCGTTCCCGAAGCGCTTCGCGAAAAATCTGGTTCACGAAGTTCATGACCGAGGCTTCCTCTTCCTCCTCGTCGAGCTGAGTTACCTCCTGCTCAAAATCATCCTCTGCGTTGGGATCGCGCCCCTCGATGAGTTCGTCGAATTGCTCTGCACCAACTCCATATCCCTGGCGAAGTCCCTCCAGTATCTGATACCGGGTTCCGACAGCCCAGGTCACGGGCTTCGTCCACTCGCGGCCAACGGCCTGCCGAGCTTCCAGATCAAATGGATCGTACGTTAGCAGCATCAGGCCGCCCTCGGTGCGAGCTACTGGCAGGATGCGATGACGTAACGCGACCTTCGCGGGAAACTGGCGATGCAGAGTCGTCGAGTCGTCCATCTCCGGCTCCGGAACAAAGTCGAGGCCAGACTCGGAAGCAAGTTGGGCGGCAAAGGATTCTTCGTCGACGACGTTACCATCGAGAAGAGCATCGATCAGCGAACTGTGCTTTCCTGCAGCTTCCGCGAGGATCGATTCGCAGCGCATTGAGTCGGCGCAACCGCTATTCAGAGAGAGACGAGTCAGAAGTGGAATCAAAGACATGGTGAACAAGGAAAGTATGGCCGCGGATAGGAATGAGAGTCAACACCGGGTAGGAGCTTTGGTTTTCCTTCTCCTTTCCCATTTCTCCGAGGAAAAACGGAAAAAGAATCAGGATAAAATCAGGACACCGGACGAAAAAGTTACTCTCGCCCTTGAATCCTACCAATCCCTTACCCATACTCTGCTCCGTGATCCTTGATCTCGACAAGTTCATTGCAAAAGAACAGCCATTCTGGGATGAGCTGTCGGGGTTGCTTCGCGCCCGAATCGAAGATCCGCATCGGCGCGCCCCGCTCGAAGAAGCGCAGCGGTTTTTCTATCTCTACCAACGCACTTCGTCCGACCTCGTTAAGCTGAAGACCTTCGCAGGTGAAGTGGAGACAACCCGCTTTCTCGAAAGACTTGTTGCCCGTGCCTACAGCCAGTTGCACGGAAACGGCGGCGAGTCCGTGCCCTTCCGTCCCTGGGATTGGTTCTGGCGAACTTTTCCCAACACCTTTCGCCGCCATTGGCTCGCCTTCGTCCTCTCCTGCCTCACCTTCTGGGTCGGCGGCGGATTCGGCGCAGCCGCTCTCGCATGGAATTACGATCTCAAATCCGACTTCATCCCTCCGCAATTTGGTCATCTCAACGATAAACCTTCGAAACGCGTGGAGCGGGAAGAGAAACAGGACTTCGATGCCTTTCAGGGGCGGCATACCTTCTCCTCCCAGCTAATGGTCAACAACACGAAGGTGACGATTCTCGCAATGGTCACCGGCT
>Ga0255781_10001810_pt1 | contig 17265 bp, 40 predicted proteins | sample 101ome_21_FD_179979 | JGI IMG/M metagenome (GOLD analysis project Ga0255781, IMG submission 179979) | Coastal salt marsh microbial communities from the Groves Creek Marsh, Skidaway Island, Georgia - 101413BT metaG (version 2) | ecosystem: Environmental > Aquatic > Marine > Intertidal zone >... | reverse complement strand
CGTCCTCCATCTCCTTGGTCAGGAGCATGAACTCGACACCCTTCTCGGCACACGCATCCTTGTAGACCTTGGTTGTGCGCGTCGAGGCGTTGACCCCCTCGACCTTGGCCGCCTTCTCCGGCTCGAGGATGAGCTGATGGAAGAGGCGACCCAAGGCGAAGGCAGGGTTGTCCGGGGTGGGGACACCAAACATGGTGGGGTTGTCAAGCAGAACCTTGATGTCCGAGTTGGACAGGTACTGCCTACCGACCTCGCCGTAGTAGTTGGCGTCGTCACGCAGTTGCTCGATGATATCGCTCATAGGTTCTCGGCAATCGCTTTCTTGACAGGAGCACCGATGCTGTACTTCTGCCGCAGGTCCGTAAGCAGGGCGTCAATGCCTTTCTCCTTGTTTGCGACTACATACTTCAGCACCTTGGCCCAGTTCTCATCGTCCACCTCAAGCTTGATTTTCTTCTTCGGGTCGTTAACGACCGATTTTGAGGGGGTCTCCTTGGCCCCGGACGGTTGCGATGGGATGTCCTCCCCGGTCCACAGAGAAAGTCCAAGACCGTGCATCGCAATGGCCTTAGCGGTGGCGCGTTGGATACTCTTGTTGACCTCGAAGCTACACAGCTTGTCAATCGGGATGGATTTATTGCGGTGGTCCATGACAGGAAGCATGTCGATATGCTCAACACCACCGATGATGATGCCGACCTTGACGTATGCTGTCTTGCCGTCGGTGAAGTAGTTGAGTCCGGTATGCTCATGCTCATAGATGACACGTTGCATGTCCGGGTACTCACTCTTCGCCATGTCCCAAGCGTGAGCCCATGACAGGTAGTCAGCGCGGCCTTTCTTCTCCGCCTTGGGACGGACGTCAATGGACTTTAGCTTCAGGTATACAGAATCTTTGCTCATTGCAGTCGTTCGATTAGGGTTGCGTAGTCAGGGTCGTTGCTTATCTCCTTGTCCATCCTCTTGATTCCATGACCAACGGAAGAGAGGGCAATGTCGTAGCCGTACTCACTCATGTAGTGCTTGATGTAGCTACTGGTGATGTTGCGTTTGTGACACAGGTAGAACAACACGTGGCGTGCGTCCACGATAGGTTTGTCTTTCTTCTTGGCGAACAACTGCTCGCTCGTCATGTCGAAGTGGTCGGTGACCTTGTCGACGTACTCTTTGAATACTTCTTTCTTCATTGGGGTTGGGGTTAAAAGAAACGCTTGTGCTTGGCGGCACTCTTGCCGTGGTTGTAGGTGTTGGTCATCGGGCGCTCGCTGCATAGGTAGTACAGCATGTGCCGTGCGTCGACAACGTCTCGTGATTTGTCTTTGGTGAACAGCCGCTCTCGTGGGATGTCGAACCGGGAGCTGACCCGGTCGACGTAGTCTTCAAAAATATCTCGCTTCATCAGAAAAAGAGTCTTACTCGGTTGCGTCCTGTCTTCTTGTGGTTGTATGTCTTCTCGAACACACGAAGGAAATCCTCGGTGGTACCCGCAAAGACGAACTCGCCGGGGTACCGCTTGGCTTGCTTGAGCAACCGCTTGGGGTCAAAGCTATCGACCTCGCGCAAACACCGCAAGAAGGCGGTGATGAAGTTGCCATTCGTGTACCATGGATAGCCACTGAACTGCTCGATGGCATCGAGGCGTGACATGGCGTCGTCCATGGTGCCCTTGAACTCCCATGTGCCAGCACCGAGGTTCATCTTGCCGCCATCCTTGCGGGTGTAGCTTGCCGCAGAACCCTGAACAAGACGCGAGGCCGTGACCATACTGTACTTGGTGTTGCGGGACTGACACTCCTTGTAGAACTCAAGGAGCCGTTGGTAGTCGCGTATACCAAGCTTGGCATACGTGATGCACTTGTCTTTGACCGTCCAGTTCTTGGACAGGTTGTTCATCTTGACCACCTCCTCGATAGGGATTCTGTCTCGGATGATGTAGTCGACATCGAGGCCAAGCTCCATACACGAGGTCAGGCGGTGCTGTCCGTCAATGACCTCGCCGTTCTCATCGACGATGATAGGTACGCGTAGACCGGCATGGGCCATGTCTTTCTTGAGCCTGTTGACGTGCGCCCTGTCGACGTCACGGTTCAGGTGATTCAGCTTGAAGAAGCTGTAATCTTTTGTTGTGTGTATCATGAATTGAATTGTAATTGGTGAAGCTCCAAGAGGGCGCTCAACTCCTCGATGGTTTTAGTTCCGCACTGACGGAACTTGAGCATTTCCTTGACGGTGTATTGCCGCAACTGCTCGAGACTTTCAATGTCTCCGTTGCGCAGTACGTTCTTGGTGCGAACCGAGAGCATCTCGAACTCCGGTGGCATACGGTATGGCTTGCGCTCCCGTGGTACCATGACGGGGCGCGTAGGCACCACCTGTACATCAACCGATTGTATCGCCTTGGTCAGCTCACCGTTGAGTGGGTTGCGCCAAAAGCGAATCCGACCTTGGATGAGCACCTCTCCGTCTCCGTCGGCCAGCTCTGCGGGTAAGCCCCGCATGGCTTCAGCTATCTTGTCTATCGGCTCCATTGAGAATGTATTCTGCGATGTCGTTCCAAATCTTTGCGGCCTTGTCGTCGAAGTCGCAATCGTGATAGTCCTGCGTCACCATCCACTTGCGGAAGTCGTCCATGCGATACCCGAAGTGGTGGATGTCGTTGATGAACCCGGAGTAGAAGGGCGTGATTTCGCCACGGTCAAGGGCGTTGCAGAACCCGTTGTTGTAGTAGTCGTAGATGAGGCGACCGTAAGCACGGAGCACGTTGCCGTACCGCGTGTCGGCCTCACCCGAGGCGGGGACGTACTTGTCCCACAAGGCTTCATACTCAGCCTGTCGTGGATGGTTGCCGTCCCAAAGTGTCTGTAACATTTTCGATTGTATTGATGAGTGAATAATAGATGTCGTCACGACCGTACCTCTCCAAGTAGCCGGACGCTAACTCGGAGAGGTGGTCGCGCAGTTCAATCAGTTCGTCGGATTGATAGGGGTCAGGATGTCTGCCAAGTCCCATAGGGTATCAGCGTTGTGTGCAAGCGCACTGTCGTTGGCGGAAGACAGGGAGTAGTAGTGGCAACCGATACCCATACCAATGCTGTCACGGTTACGGGTGATGACCACGCCATACTTGCACGGGTCTTCCTTGGCATCGTATGCCATGACCTCTGCGTTCTCCATCATCTCCTTCCATCGCCTGAACGCATCCTCGGTGAATGCCTGACGCAGGGTGGTGATGAAATTCTGTGGCTCAGGGACATAGTGAATATACCCCTTGATGGTGGGTGAGTTGAAGATGTCACAGCAGGTGACACTTGCTCCAAAGGCAACGGCTTTGCCCAAGGCTTCCGCAAACATGCGGGCTTCTTGTGTTGGTTTCATGGTAGAAGAGAAAGCGTGGGGGGACGCCTCCCCCCACTATCATTCAACACTTACTCGGCTTGCGTCTTGCCGGTATGCTCACTGATGACCTCGTCAATCTCATCGTCGGTGATGACCGGGTCAGCCCAACTGATGGGGTCGCCCCTGTCTAAGTCCCACTTGTTAAGGGTGATGTCACCGTGGAATGACCAAGAGAGTCCATCGCCATCGCCTTCAAACTCGATATCGCTGAACTCTGTCTCTGTGTAACGAGAGTCCTCTTGCATGGCCTCGGCACCCATGACGTAGAACTTGCGGCACAAGGCACGCAGTACATCCTTGGGAATGGATGGGTCTTGGACAGCCTCGACACTGCGGATGCAGGACTTGACCTCAAGGAGTTGTGCCTCGATAGACTCGATGGCTTGCTTTGCTTCTGCGAGGTTGACCTCGACAGTCTTTTGAATTGGGTCGTTAACGACCGGTGTTGAATCATTCATTGCACTTGGTTTTTATTGTAGTTATAGGTTCCGTTAGAGTGCGCTAATGGAAACCCGTTCTGAATTTTGGTGAACAAGAACACTCGTGCCTTGTCCGGTACGTCCACACCCAAGGTGAACTCGATGCCCTGTCTCAGGAGGGAGTACTCCAACCCGGTGACCGTGACACCCTCCCGCAACTTGCGGTTGAGTTCTGCCTTGCTCTTGGCGCGAACGAATAGCTTCATTGTGGTTGTGAATCATACTGCAATATAATAAAATTATATGACATATGCAAATGATTCGGTATCTTTTTGAAACAACCTAAGCTTTGCTTCGTAGTTGCGGAGGCAACAATCAAGGAGCATCGCTACGCCCCTGTCTTCCGGGCTCTCTATGAGTCTTCGCTCCATGTCCTCGATGCGCTCCCATAACTCATCGAGGTATGCTTGGGTCATGTCAATGGGATTTGGAAGTCCTTGCTACCGATGAGGTAGCAGTCCAGCTTGTCGGCAAGGAGCAGAACGTCAGGGTTGATACCGATGGACTTGAGGTATCTCTGCCCCTGCTCAAGGACGTTGCCGTACTGGTAGTCGTAAGGGATGATTACCCTGTCTTCCCTGCGCAAATCGCGGATGCGAATCCGAGCGCCAAGGGTGTTGGTCGGCGGCATGAACCGCACGTCGAAGGCTCTGAATCTAACCATGTTGTGTTTGTTTGATGACGTCGATGTCGAAGTCGGTGATGCCGTGCCGCCCGTGGATGGCGTTGGCGATATTGTTACTCAGGTAGTGCGCCAACTCCTCAGCGGTGTATGGCGGGTTGTCTGCTTCCTTGCGGACACGGACAACGATGTCGATGTGCGTAGTCACTGGCATTCGGGGCATGGTTTGTCGTCTTCGTCAGGGCCAAGGTCCGTCCGCACAACGCCCGTGTCTTCGCACATATCGCATTCGATGATATGCTCGGCGTCTTTCCCGGTGATGGTATAGCTACTCATCTGCGCTTGCAGGTCGTCGTCGTCCATCTCCTTGGCCTCGGCGATAGCCTCGGCCTCGCTGTCGGCATACACCTCGACCTCGTAAAAGCCGAGTGCTTGCCATTCAATAGTTACTTTGTACTTCATCGGTTCATCCATTCTGTGATTCCAATCTCGATGTCCTTGACGAAGACGTGGTCGCCAACCTCCATGGGCATACGGAACCCATTGTTGGACATCCATTGAAGCGTCCACTCTGCCGCCCTGCACGTGTCCTTGACCAACGGGAACCTCTCGGCGATGTGCATCTCGATGTACTGAAACATGGCTCCGTATGAACTACCATACACAAGGGCATCCTCGGTGTAGTCCTCCTCGCTGACATCGTCCCACACACTGACGTTGAGTACGAGACGACCATCGTCAGCGTTGTCGATGCTCCAATAGACTTCTCCTCGATTGAAGGGGTAGTTGCAATCCGTGTCTTCAGGTCCGCCGAACACCCCGGTGTCGAGCATCTCCATGTTGGTTGCGTCGAGCCGGTCGAGCCGCTCTTGCAATGCGTTGCGCAGGTCGGAGTACGTCAGGTCGCTTGCGTCCTCGTTGCTATGGTCAACGCTGAAGGAAAGGGTGAATACTGAATTGTATTTCTTCATAGCTGTCCTCTTTCAATGATGTGGCCGGTGTCGGTCTGCCCGTTCTTGACAGGGCAGATGAAGTATCCCCAACCAAGGGAGTTGTAGAAGAGGTTGATGTCGAGGTGCTTGCCCATGCCGAACCACAGGTCGTCGTCGCCGTTGCTCATGGCAGTGATGATGTCCTGCGGGATGGTGATTTCTCCGAACACCTTGCTTGGGATGATGGTTACCCCGCCATGCAGGGCGGCCATGGCCTCGACCTCAATGGTATTGGCAAACTCTTTGACGCGGTTGCAGTCGGCTCCAATTTGTATGGAACGGACATCGCGAAGGATGCTGATAAGGTGGTCTCTCATGACTTAATGTATTCGGGGTCAAGCCAAGCGCGAAGTCGGTCGGTGATGAGGTCTAAGGCAAAGAAGTCCTTGTCCTCTTTGAGAACTCCCGCGTCGATTAGCGTGTTGACGCATTCATTAGCTAAGTCTTGTGCTTGTTCTTTATTCATAGCTCTTGTATTGATTTGAACATGGCGCGGTTGTTCTCCTTGTTGAGGCCCAACGAGTGGATGTACTCTCTGGCATCGTTCCAATCGTTGAACACCTCGCCGTTGACGTGGTACTTGAACAGCGTGTACTTGTTGGGCTGTCCGTCGTTGTCGTAGACCTCCATCACGTCGATGCCGAACTCGTTGGTTAGGATGTCCATCACCACAGTGGGTAGTGACCCGACACCATCGTAGTCTACAAGCCTGCCGCTGTAAATCTCAAGGGAACCCTCAGCGTAGTACTTCTCTCCGCTCCACTTGGTGTCGTGGAACTCGAACCACGCATGGCCCGAAGCTGTGGTGCCAACGTGGATGATGACCTCGACGTTCTCGTCTCGGTGGATATCCTGACCCGTACTGAGTACGGTGTGACCAAGGGTAGGATAGATGACCTTGGCGTTGATGAGTTTGTCTTTCATGATTGGCGGTCGTTAACGACCGGTTCCGATTGGAACTCGTCGTAGAATTTGCCCATGCGAGAGATGAGTCTCGCCTTGTCGTCCTCGGTCGTGAACTGACCGATGAGTACCCACCGGGGGTAGACCGGGGAAGCCTTGGCTCGCGCCCGGAGATTGAACTTGTGTTCGTTCATGGTGTATTGAATTGAATGATAGCGCAATGTACAACTAATAGTTGATATACGCAAGAGATTTGCCAATTGTTTTTTAGGCTTGACTTAGATTGGGATTTCAATGATTTCTACCCAGTCGTAATAATTTTCGTTGGCTTCCATCAGTTCGGAAGCATCGAAGACGTTCTCTTCCTCACCGAGGTTGTACTCGGTGGTACCAGTTATACCAATGACTCTGTAAAGAATCTTGTCGCTTAGGTCTCCCGCTTTCTCGTCGGTCAACGTGGTGCGTCCGGCGTGGAAGCACTCGTCGCATCGCTCGATGTACATCTTGCCGAAGCGGAGGCTTGGGTGCCCCGTGGTGTGGATGTAGCCTTTGCCGCTACAGGTTTCGCAGGTACTCATGATGCAAACACTTTGACCTTGGCGCACATGGCGTACTTGTCGCACACCTCGCAGGTGGTGAAGTAGGTGTCCATCTGTCCAAACTCTTCGGCGACAACCTCGAACCGACAGCCGTGGTACTGACCGACGAACTGCTCAAGCAGGTACTCGTCGCCCGCTTCAAGACCCGACACGTCACCATTGATGAGTGCGGACAGGTAGTGGGAGGCGACATGGCACACATCATTAGCCTGACGCTTGAACCTGACCACGCCGTCAGCCTCCATCTCGCCGACCCAATTGCGACCCCACTCGTCATCCTCGGTCAACTCGTTGATGACAACCTTGCTATCGACGTATCTATTCGTCGCGATGTTCATGGCATCGTCAATGCTCTCGACATCTTGGGCTACGGACACGGCGTACTCGCGACCGTCAGACTCTTCGTAGTGGGTGATGAGTACTCTCATGACTTCTTCAAAATTTCGTGAGCCGCCTCGTACAAGGGGTGGGTGGGTGACAACTGACCGATGTGCAGGACGGTCTCGCACCCATGCAGAGTCTTGGTGTCCATGACCGAGCCGTCGAACCGGACACGACGAACCCTGATGTGGGTCGAGTCCATCGGGTGATACCGGGATACCTCCGACTCTTGGATGTTCTCTCCGTACTGCTCACGGACGATGATGGCGGGGATGTCAACCTGCCCGTCCGCAGTGGGGGCAAGGACTTTCGGGATGCGGTCGTTAACGACCGTCTTTGTGAGTTTTACTTCTGCTCTCATGGTGTTGAATGAATGAATGCGCAATGTACAACGAATGTTTGGATTGTGCAAGAGATTTGCTACTTAATTTATGGCGGGTGTGTTGTCGCGAGTCTCGTACCTGTTGTAGATGCGGAACCTGACTCGGTAACTGCTCATCGATACCCTGTCGATGATGTGATTGATGCCGCCGCCCCACGCTTCAGCCTCACCGCAGTCAGTAGCCAAGGCGAGCGCGTCCTCAAGGGCAGTCAGGTGGATGCCCGTGATGAGGGACACCGAGGCGATGCGGGAGTAGTTGGTCGGGGCATCGTGACCGAAGTCAACGATGAAGGAGTTGAGTGTGCTTCTCATTGGGCAATGGATTGGGCAATGGATTGGTGGAGTGCTTCAACCTTGGCGCGTTCAGCCTGTACCAAGTAGGCGTAGGACATGAGCATGGAGTACCAGAAACTGACGTTGGTCATGCCCTCGTATCGCTTCAGGTCGCGAGTGTAGATGTCGGCAGGTCGCCAATGCCCGTGGTCGAGACCATGAACGATGGAGAGCAACTGCTCCTTGGTGGTGTCGGGTAAGCCCGACTGCCGGATGTGTGAATGGATAGTCATGTTGAATGTCTTTCACCACCTTAACCCCGCAACCCGAAGGTTGCGAGGCAGGTGACTGCGCCGGGTGCACTCCGACGACTTCCCCTGTTGTAGTTCTCGGACGGGGCGCTCCGCTACCTGTTCCCTTTCGTGGTGGGGGAGGACGGGGGCTACATCCCCCCGCCAAATCACCCCCTGAACAGGAGACTATTCGGTCGTTAACGACCGGTGTATACGTTCCAACTTGTGGTACTGACGAGCAGTCAGGTCGAGGTCATCGACGTTGCGCCATAGGTCACGCACCAAGCTGTGCAAGTTGTGGCGGTCGCGTAGCAGGTCACGCAACTCATCCTTGTGGACGACCATATTGTCAGAACCACGTTCGCTATATCCAATCATCGGGTGGGGCAGGGGTCAAGGTCATCCCATACCGGGTCGCGGTACACATCGTAGTCCGCCCGGTTATAGGTGTGCCGGATGAAGAACAGGCACTCACGCTTCAGGCGGCACAAGCCCGTCTGCATGAAGTGGTCGCGGGATTCAAGAGCCGCCGCGTCAGCATAACCCGTCAGCCACCATTGGCCGGGGCGCGAGCCGCGCTCCACAGAGAAGATGGTGCCGCATTGGGTCTGGTACAGGTACTCCGTGGAGAACTGCTTGGGGAGGGTAGAAACAGAGTTCATATCGAATGTCTTGCACCCCCAAAGCCCCGCAACCCGAAGGTTGCGAGGCACAGGGCGGTCGTTAACGACCGGTCAGAAGTAGCCGAGGAACAGCTCCCATGCCCGGTCGGTGGTGAGCGACTTGTCGATGCACGGGGACATCAGGGGGCAGTCGTCGTCATGCTCCGTGGACAGCACGGCGTGGAGCAACTCGTGCAGAACCACCTGCACCAAGTCGGCAGAGCCGAACGTAGCCTTGGGGATGTGGACGATGTTGCACCCCATCCATGCATAGCCGGCAACGTGGCAGGAGCCGCCGTCAACGACCCGCACCTCGATGCGGGGGAGGCGGACAGGGAGGCGGCGGTTCGCCTCGTAGATGACCTCGATGACCTGACGGCGCAGGGCATAGACCGAGTCGTCCATGCGGACAGGGGTGTGACCGAATCCACCCTTGCGGTGGTAGGAGCGGGAGTTGCGGGGAGTGCGAGAGTTGTACATAGTGTAAGTGTTGCACCCCGAAACCCCGACACTCGAAAGTGCCGGGGCAGACCCGGTCGTTAACGACCGGGCTTCGGGGCGGTCGCGGGTCAGCCGTTGATGTACTGCACCGCCTCGTCCTTGACGGACTCACCCGTGGTCTCGTCGACCTTGGTGGGAACCTTAATCATCGCCGCCGCACCCTTGAAGCCGCCAGCGGCGAGGCGGTCCTTCCACACCGCGAGCATCACCATGATGTCCCGGTCCTCCACCCCATCGGCGGTGCTGACCTCCATGGACTTGTTCAGCCACACGTCCTTGCAACAGCCCGACAGGCGCATCTGACCCAACATCTTGCCGCCCTTGGTGGAGTCCACCTCGCGGACATCGCCGACCTCGACCTCCTCGCCGGGGGCAGAGGCGGCATCGTCGTTGACGTAGGTCAGGAACCGCTCGATGTTCCAAGACTGACCCTTGGCATCCTCGGCGGACTGATAGGCGGCGAGGACCTCCGGGGAAGCGTCAGCCGCCTTGGCGGCACGGACCAGCTTGTTGAACCATCCCCGGCTCTTGCCCGTCAGGATGACCACAGCCTCGTCCCAATTCGTGGTGTGACCGTTGGCCTCGAACACAGACTTGCCCGTCTCCTTCCACCACAGGGTGACCTGCTGGTAGTTGTTGCCCAACTTGATGGAGCGGGTGAACCGCTCGTTGCCGAGGGCGGTGAGTTTGGCGGTGTCCCGCTGGATGGAGGTGAAGGTCACCTTATTGCCGAAGCTGATTGCCGTGATATCGAACTCGGCGGTCGTTTGGGGGGTGGCGTTCTTTGCCATGAGTGGTAGACGTTCTGCGGGTAAGCGACATTGCTTCCCAATTGTCTGCGACAAAACTACTAAATCTATTTCATTCCCACAACAATTCGATGACTTTTTTTCATGCGCCCCACAGAGCGCGTCAGCGCGACCGCATAACACGAGCGGTCGTTAACGACCGGACGCAGGACGACAGGGTCAGGAGTTAGGGGACAGGACAAGGGGGCTACCTGTTAGGGCGGGGCTGGGGGTTTCTCTCTCCCCGTAGCGGGGCGGTGTGACAGGGGCGGGGCTGATGCCATCTCTCGTTCGGTCTGTCACCGGGTGGTCGGTGGTGGGGCGGTCGTTAACGACCGGGGGCAGGGGGCAGGGGACAGCCGCCGGGGCAATCGCCAAAAAATCCGGAGGTGCGCGGCGGAACGGACACCCCCCCCCTTCGCAAAACATCGGTTTCCGCAGAGGGGGTCGCGACGTCATATGGGGGTGGAACCCAAAACCTCTATACACCTGATACCATATATTGCCTTCAGACAGGCAAGTGTCTAAGCAATTTGGTTAAGTGGGGGGTTGTCCAAACGTGGGCGCCCCCTTATTTGTGTCGAAAATCGACACGAATGGTGTCGGTTTTTTGGTATTTGTGCTGAGTTAAATGACTGACTATCAGTGTCGGTGTCGATTATGTCGATTATTTTTCCTCGTATACAAGGAACTCTCTCTCTCTCTCTCTCTCTCTCTCTCTCTATAGGGAGACTTGAAATCGACATTCCGACACATTAGCTTTGGGGCACTATGAATGAAATACCTAAGGAGCTCTACTTTGATGGTGTGAAGCTCATCAATGGCATTGAGCAGTTGGCCAAGGCGGTCAAGTCGACGTTAGGCCCGAGTGGCCAGACGGTGCTTATCGAAAGCCCCAACCATACTCATGGCATCACGGTCACGAAGGACGGTGTTACTGTGGCCAAGGCAGTGGAGTTGATTGACCCTGTCGAGAACTTGGCGGTGCGGATGATGAAGGAGGCAGCGGACCGCACGGCTAGTGAGGCGGGCGATGGTACTACTACGAGCATTGTTTTGGCTGAGGCATTGGTTAAGGGCGGCATAGGCATTGATGATGCTGGCAAGACGGAGGTGTTGCGGGAGTTGAAGGCATTGACTGACGGTGTGGTATCGGAGTTGCGCAGTCGCAGTCGTCGTTTGACCAAGAAGCAGTTGAAGCATGTGGCCACCATCTCGGCGAATAACGACAAGGCTATTGGCGACATTATTGCCAGCGTGTATCGGGACGTAGGCAAGGACGGGGTTGTGATGGTAGAGAAAAGCCAGACTAGTGACACTGGCTTCCGCACCACTCATGGCATTCGTTTGGAGCGCGGTTATGCGAGTCCATTGTTCGTCAACGACCAGAGCCGTGACGAGTGCGTGTTAGAGGGATGCCATGTTATGGTTTGCGATGGTGAGGTCAATAATATTCTAGCCATTGAGAAGGTGCTTGCTCCTATCGTTCGTGAGGGCAAGAAGCTTCTCATTGTGGCCCCGTGTTCTACTCACGTTCTCAATACCCTTGCTGCCAACGTGATGAAGAAGGGTTTGAAGGTATGCGTGGTTCCTCCTCCGAGCTTTGGGTATCGCCAGCATGAGCTTATGCAGGACTTGGCGTTTGCTGTTGGGGCTACGTACTACAGCGAGAAGACTGGCGACGACTTGTCTTTGATGGACGAGGGCGACTTGGGTTGGGCGGACCGTGTTGTTGTGGGCCGCGACGAGTGCGTCATCACCAAGGGCGACGTTGACGTTAGTGCTCGTGTGGCTGAGTTGCAGGAGGCGTATCGGCTGTCCACCCGAAGGGCGGACAAGGATTTCATCTCCAGCCGCATTGCGAGCCTCACTGGCGGCGTCGGCGTCATCGAGGTGGGGGGGCACACCGACTTGGAGCAGAAAGAGCTTTACGACCGCGTTGACGACGCCGTGTGTGCTGTGCGAGCCGCTATGGCCGAGGGCGTCTTACCGGGCGGGGGTGTCACCTTGTACAATATGGCCCGGTCGTTAACGACCGATAGTGTGGCTGCGAATATTTTGCGCGGTGCGCTATGCGCCCCGCTCCAGCAGATTATGGAGAACGCGGGTGAGGATTTCGACTACACCATGGCACCGGACGGCATGGGTTACGACCTGAAGACTGGCGAGTACGGCGACATGATAGAGATGGGCATCATCGACCCTACGCGTGTTACTGTCAGTGCTTTGCAGAACGCGGTCAGTGTGGCCATCACCATCCTCAGCACCAAGGCTGTCATTACTTTGGCACGGGCATGACTAGAGACGAGATATTAGAGTTGTGGGACGAGGCTTTGTTTGCCGACGGTTTCGACGACTGCATTATTGGTTTCACTGACGAGGGCGTGGTGGCATACGACCGCGTTGCCGTCATCGAGACTCTTGTTAGCGAGCACGGCATGACGATGGAGGACGCGGAGGAGTACTACTGTTTCAATATCGCCGGGGCTTATGTTGGCTCCAAGACACCAATATTCATACAATGCAGCCTATAGGAAAGCATATTGTCATCGACGTTGTCGAGGAGGAGGTCACTACGGGTAGCGGCCTTTTGTTGAGTGGCGAGGACACCAAGCAGTTAAGGTACGGGCGTGGGACGACCGTTGCTGTGGGCACTGAGGTTACCAGCATAAATGCTGGCGAGGACCTGTACTACGACAAGCGTGCGAGCTACACTATGATGATTGACGGTCTTCCGTACACGATTATCTCTGAGCGCGATGTTGTCGTTGTGCTTCGTTGATTTCCATCATCACCTTCCTGTACATCTTATCTGAGAACGTACAGTTTCGTCTGAAGACCGGGTTCTTCTGGTCATCTGTCGGGAACTCTTTGCCTTCGAGGATAGCGTATACGTACCCTATGATGCGTTTGGCTTTGTAGGTGAGGTTGTATACGCCTAGGCGCGACTTGGATTCTACGGACACTTTCTCTACCCACCCGTTACGCACGAGGCGGTTGAATCGGTCTTTGTCCCACGAGAAGACTTTGTCGAACTCTTTGAACTTGGCTCGGGTGAAGTAGGGCTCATCATAGAGGAAGATGAGCATCTCTAGGTCGGGCTGCGATATGCCGTATTTGGCATTGATGAAGTAGCGGACGACCCTCCAGTACTTTAAATAGTTCATTGTAGTTTAGGCGTATGGCAAAGAAAGGTAGAACAGGCAAAAAGAAGCCGGCTGTGGACTATAACAAGCCGGGATTTTCTGCGCGGTCTATGGACCGCTCGATTGCCAAGAAGAAGGTTATGAACCAGCTCCGGCAGCAGGGCATCACTGGTGCTGACGCCAGCAGGGCTATGTCTCGCGGCAAGTTGACTCAAGACGCCAGCGGCAGCTATACGTTCAAGACCGACGCCATGTCTCCTTCTGGTCGCGACATCCCACTCCCCAAGACCCCGTGACCCGAAACGAGTTCGCATACAGGGCTGTGTTCGCTGGCTTATGCGGCAGTGCCCTCTGTGTGCTTTATCTTTTGATGCATGGCTAAAAACAACAAAATTTGTCCGGCTGGCAAGGCTGCTGCCATGAAGAAGTATGGGAAGTGGAGTGCTTACGCCGCTATGTATGCGAGCCGGTACTGCAAGGACAAAACATTCGATAGGAAATAATGGCACACAACGGAAAACCCTGTACGGTAAAGGTCAAGGCCAAGACGAAGAAACCCAAAGGTTATGGGCGCCCTAAAAAAATGGCGTGACGAGAAGTGGGTGCGCATCGGTACCGATGGCAGCATCAAGGGCGAGTGCGGCACGAGCAAGAACAAGAAGAATCCTGATAGGTGCCTGCCCTTAGCGAAGGCGCGGAGCATGAGCAAGGCCGAGCGTGCTGCTACGGCCAAGAAGAAAAAGAAAGAGGGCAAGAAGAAACAGTTTGTCCCCAACACCCCCGCAGCCCGTGTCACCCGTCGTTAAAGTTTTGAAGTTCCTTTCTCGAAAGGTTCCACGCACGATACTCAAGGTCTTGGTTCGCCGGGCCCTTAAAAGGATGAAGAGAAATGCCAATTCCAGACGGGACAAAATTTCACGGCGTCGCCCCTGAGGTTGACACTGTCGACCGAGGTAGCGCCACGGTATCTGCGCTCCGCGAGGCGTACACCATCGGTGATATCCGCCAGACTAGCGCGGTTCCATTCTTTGTTACGGCCACTCCGGGCGGCAGCCTAACGTATACGGACCCGGCGAACACGATTGACGTGTCTTGGTCTGGTGGTACGGGCACGTATACGATTACCATCCCCACTGCTGTTGAGGCGGAGTACCGCCTTATCCGCGTGGTCAACGACGGTACATTTCCCGGAGGCGCCAGCAATAAGGTTATCATCTTGGCCTCGGGTGGCGGCACCATTGACGGCGATGTTGCGGGTTACGAAATCAACAAGGCATACAACGGCGTTACGCTCTGGTCGAACGGCACGGAGTGGATTGTTATTCAAGCAAAGGCACACTGATGGCAAGTAAGAAAGATATGCCCTGCAACAAGCCTCGTCGCAGTACGAGTGCGGGCAAGAAGATGATGGTCAAGGCTTGTGCTGGCGGCAAGGAGAAGATTATCCATTTCGGAGCGAAGGGGTACGGCCACAACTACAGTGCTGCGGCGCGTAAGAGTTTCAAGGCTCGGCACAAGTGCGACACTGCCAACGACAAGCTCACGGCGCGGTACTGGGCGTGCAAGAAGCTTTGGGCTGGCAAGGGTGGAAGTACTGCGAGCAGCCCCAAGGGACGGAAAGGAAAGTATTAACTTGGGGGCATGAAAGGACTCGGCGACGCAGTAGAGAAGGTGACCAAGGCCACCGGAGTTAAGTACGTGGTAGACAAGGCCACCAAGGGTGGTTGTGGGTGCGACAAGCGCCGTGATACTCTCAATCGAATCTTCCCCTTCAAGTAATGGCATATCAAAAGCTTCAGACGGGCCGCGCCCTCGCTGTAATCAACAGCAACTCCATCAACATCCCGAATGTTGGGGGCCCTACCATTTCCAGTTCGGCTACCGCGACCACGGTCGGCAAGCTGGTGGATTCCACTCAGGACTTCACCACCAACCTGATTGGCTACATCGTATACAACACGACCGATAGTACCGTGGCTACGGTCACTTCTGTCGACGATGCCAACACGTTGACTTTGAGCGCGGACATTATGGCTTCTGGCGAGTCGTATACGCTTTACGCCGACGACAACAACGGCTGCGTTTTGTATTCTGGTTCTGGCGGCAACATCCGTGTCTTGACTGTTGGCAATGACGACGTCACTTTCGTTGGCGTTGTTCCCGGCGCTTTCATCCCTGTGCAGGTCAAGCGCGTTTTCGCTAGTGGCACGGGCCCCACGGACATTATAGCCATGTGGTGATATGCCTATCCAGATAGGTATAAATAACGCGATTAAGGGAAGCTCAGGCACGGGTACGGGCAGTGGCGGCAGCGGCGGCATCATCCCTCCTCCTCCTACGCAGTTCTTGCTTCAGGAGGACGGGTTTAAGATATATCTCGAGAACGGCATTGATTTCTTGCTAACAGAATAGTATGGCAGACCAGAAAATTTCACAGCTACCTCCGTTAACTACTCCTGCCAGCACTGACGTGTTGGCTATCGTTGACGTTGCGGCGAATACGACCAAGAAGATTGAGGTCCAAAACCTCGTTGGTTCGGGCGGCGGTGTAAGCGCCGTTACGGGCACGGCCCCTATTACTTCTACTGGGGGCACTACTCCAGACATTGGTATTACCAACGCCACCCCTTCTGCTGATGGGGCTATGAGTGCTGCCGACAAGGCCAAGCTCGACGGCATCGCCGCCGGCGCTCAGGTGGGCACGGTCACTTCTGTCGGCATTACTGGCGGCACGGGCATTGCTTCTTCAGGTGGAAATATCACCACTTCGGGCAGTATTACCGTGTCTTTGGACGCCGACCTTTCGGACCTCAATAACGTCGCGGCTACGGTTCCCATTGACGGTCAAGTCCTCACCTACGACACCGTCAACGGTTGGCAACCAGAAACGCCTGCTGCTGGCGGCGTCTCTTCGTTGAACAGCCTTACGGGGTCTCTTGACATCCAAGGTCTTGGAACCAATACTCAAGTTGTTGCTTCTGGCAGCTCCATCCAGATAACGGGCAATGTTGTGGGTGATACGACCCCACAGCTTGGCGGCAACCTTGACGTACAGGCTTTTGATATAGATACGTCGACATCGAATGGAAACATTAAGGTCGCGGCCAACGGCACGGGCGTAGTCGAGGTACGAGGCAACCAGACGGGCGGCAACAACGTGGGTGCCATCAAGCTCAACTGCGAGCAGAATACGCACGGCGTCACTATCAAGAGCCCTTTGCATGCTGCTGCTGCGACATACTCTCTTACGTTGCCCAACGCTGACGGCTCGGCTAACCAGCCTATGGTTACTGACGGCAGCGGGCAGTTGTCTTTCTCCAATACTGTTGAGGCTACTGTTCAGGGCCAAGAAATCAACTTCAATGTTGAGGCTGCCGCGCTATCTATTGCTGGCGACGCGGAGGGTACGGTGGTTTATTTCGGTACGGGCGCTACTACGGCGGGCAAGGTGTACACCTTCTTTTCTGGCGCGTGGGTAGCCGTCTCTTCCGCTGTTGGCGGAGAGAACACCACGAAGGGTCTGCTGGGCATGGCTTTGGGTGGCACCCCAGCTACGGACGGCATGCTTATTCAGGGCATTGGTATCCTCGACCACAACCCGGGTGTAGCGGGCAATATCCTTTACGTTTCTGACGGCGCTACTGCTGGTGAGCTTACGGCTACGCAGCCTGCCGCTACCGACGAGTACTCTCGCGTTGTGGGCCACCAGATTGGCTCCTCCAAGGTTTTGTTCTTACCCTCTCAAGACTGGATTAAAATTGCCTGATATAAGCGAGCTTAACGGCAATCCCCTTGCCAACATGTCTGAGTTTGACGGGATTCCGTTTTATGCTGGTGTACCTGTTCCT
>Ga0255781_10001809_pt1 | contig 17266 bp, 9 predicted proteins | sample 101ome_21_FD_179979 | JGI IMG/M metagenome (GOLD analysis project Ga0255781, IMG submission 179979) | Coastal salt marsh microbial communities from the Groves Creek Marsh, Skidaway Island, Georgia - 101413BT metaG (version 2) | ecosystem: Environmental > Aquatic > Marine > Intertidal zone > Salt... | reverse complement strand
TCTGAATCCTTTGCATTATCCCAAATAGTTTTAATTTTATCGATCATGTCAGGTTTTTCTAATACAACACGTGCACCTCGGTGTAAAGGTTTAGGCCAACCATTTAGTTCAACCCATGCATATCCTGCACTTTCTCCGTTTGTTTTAGGAATAAATTCTTCATACACTGTAATAACATATGTATGATATGTAAACTTTTTATCTTCACTTAAAAATGTATGTATAGGATAAACTTTTTCTAAACTAGGCAGTTTACCCATTTCTTCTTCACATTCACGTAACAGTGTTTCCACTGGACGTTCATTGTGTTCACTTTTTCCTCCCCAAAAACTCCAAGTAAGAGGATGTGAAACTTCCTTGCTACGTTGTTGTAGCATTATGCGTCCTGTATTAAGTGCTAAAAAGCAGCAACCGCTTGCTGTTATCATAAGTAAATTCGCCAGTATCCTGGGTTGTATGTTCCTTCAAATGCGTTGACCCACTGTGAGCCAGTCCACTTGAGTTTGTCCTGGGTTGTTATATTTGTTGTAAATTGTTCAGACGATATAACATCGCTATCAAATGTAATGTTCCACTGTCCAGTGGAACTGTCATACTGTATAACATCGTTTGCTTTTGCTGAACTATTTGACCATCCAGTTGCTCCTACTCCACTTGGAATATCTGCTAGTAGTAAATATCTATCTCCGTTAGCAGCGGCAGTTAATGTTCCGTCTCCTGGATAATTGAATGTAGGATCGATTACTGCATCAACTGCATCTTCTGTGTTTGCAGGTAATGTATCAGTATCTAATACAACTTTAAGTATATTTGGATCTGTAGTTTTGTAAATAGTGCCAATAATATCTTTACTTGTGTCTCCTGGATCAGCAGTTTGTTTTAATCTAATTTGTGTAATACCATCACGTAGTTCGCCGTATGGAAGTAGTTCTTGTTGCCAGTCTAATATACCTCCGTTGTCGTCTGTGTTGCTTGTGTTACGATGTCTAAGGCTAGCAGTAGCATTTCCACTGTCATCTACTTCGAATTTCATTTTAAAGTTTTCAAGTGTAACTACTGCATAACTTGTAAAGATCGGAGTGTAACTTCCGCCAGCACGTAAACTATCTAAGTCTTGATCTGTAACTTCATCTATGTTATCAATAATAGTATGAATAACTGTGTTACGCATAACTTTTGCAGGTGGGTTAATTAGTACTGGCATTTCAAATGTTAAACTACTAATATCAATGATATCATCTACGCCACCTGGAATACTACGTATGCTCCACGTACTACTTAACAGTTCAACATAACTTAAACTACTCCAGTCTAGTGGGTTGTTTGTTGTGTGAATGTTAAGTGTTGGATTAAACAATACAAGTATTTGTTCTAACAATTGTAATTTTTGTTCTGTGTTACTTGTCCACAAATCGCACTGCATTGTAAGTATGTATGGAACAGGTTGGTGTCTTTTGATAGTGTACACATTACCTATTTCATTTTCGTAGTTACTTGTTTCTTCGTTATACTTTTTTTCGTACACAGGTACGTTTTCTTCAAACTGTGGATATGTTCTATTCTGCGGAGCAAGTTCTAGTCCAGTAACATAGCAACTGATAAACGGAACACTGTTAAGCATATTTTCACTGTTTTCTTTTACAATGTGTGCTGCCATACGATTCACATCACCGTAACGTACTGGAACAGTTTGATACTTGGTATTACCGTTTTGATCTGTACTCATAGCAATTTGAAATCCAGCAAAGATTCTAATAAATTGCTGAATGTATCTGCGTAATTGTCTATCGTAAAAGTACGGTACTGCAGTTATTTTAGTGTTACCAGTGGCCATCTATAATCCTATCTACTTGTATTTATTTTTATGCAGCATTGCCTGATAGCCCGGACCCGCCTTGATTATTTGTTCCTGCTACTAAACTACCAAAACTCGTAGCAGTTCCTGGCGTGTCGTAACTTACATATTGTAAAGCAGTACTACCAGAACTACCATCATATCCGCCGCCAAATACTGCTCTTGTTTCATTTGAACATGCAGATACTCCTCGTAAAGCAGAAGATAAATCACCAAAGTCGGTTGCATTAGTGTCTGTTGCAATAGTTATATAATCTATAGTGCTTACTGAGCCGAAATTTTCACCGCCTGCAAATAGTCCTCGTGTTCCATTACTTGTCCCAGTTAGTTTTCTTCTAGCTTCTGTTAAATCGCCTAAGTATGTAGCACCACCGGTAGTTTGAATAGTGAATTTCTCCATTTCAATTCGACGAGTATATGAAGTAGTGTAGTAACCGCCTGCCTTAATACCATATGTGTTATCTCCTACGCCTGCTGTTTGTGATACAGCATACGTAAGATTTCCAAAATCGTATCCCTGATATGAAGCAATAGACATTGAAATATATTGCATAATATTACTATAATCATCAAAATTCTCAGGTCCTCCAAAAATTACACCTCTGTCGCCGTCGCAAACTCCAGCACTATATGCAGTTGATTCTAGTAAAGTAGTCCACATGTATGCATTACCTAAACTAGATATTGTAACCCAATATGTAGCATTGTAACCACCGCCGGTTTCTGTAGCTGTGGTCCCGCCTGCCCACATGCCACGTATTGCATTAGATAAAGATGCTGAATAACCTGAGCCTGGATATCTTGTTCCAAAGTCAGCAGCATTACCCAATGTTGTTATATCAAAATATTGTATTTTATAATCATATGTAGCGTTTATTGCGCCAGCAATAAGTCCACGATCACCTATAGCTTTATATGTGTATGCTCCTGTTGACACTGGATAAGTTGAACTATAAATGTAGAGTGCACCGCTATCAGTAGTAGATGCAGTATCTTCACCCCAAGCGCCAACTGCTGCAGTTCCATCATCTAAAATAGCGACTGTAGATCCAAATCTATCACCGTCGGGGCCATTGTATGTATTTGGATTAGTTAGCGTTGTCATATAACTACCACTGTTAATATTATAAATGTATGCACCACCATTATTCGTACCATCTAAGTCTCTTGTACCTGCAATTAAGAAGTTGTCTGATCCATCTACAGTATCGCCAAAATAATCATTTATGCCGCCAAATGGACGATTTTCCAGAGTATAAAGATGTGTACCGTCTCGGAGATTAAATACATCAACTTTACCAGCATTTGTATTTGTTCCACTGTCGTCGACTGTTGATGCTTGGTTAGCACCTACAATCAAATGTTTATTTGTTAATGATATATCCCAACCAAACTGGTCATTTGCATTATATGTTGCATTTGACCCGGGGTTATCAATAGTGTATAATAATGCACCTGTATCTAGTCTATAAAGATACGCTTTACCTCCGGTATTTACAGCACTGGCATCATATGATTCTAATGGTGCTCCAACGGCAGCATAGTGTTGATTTATACTAACAGAAAAACCAAACCAATCTTGTGTGCCTGGCTCGCTATCTGGGTTAGTAAGTGTATATGCAAGTGATCCATCACTCATGTCAAATATATATGCTGCACCTGTTTCTTGACCAAATGTGCCTGAATCTTCGTAGTAAGCACCAACTATTGCATAATTGTCAGTTATAGCAACTGAATTTCCGAAATGGTCGCTTTCTTCTGTTCCGTATGTATTTGGATTGTTTAGTGTATATTTAAGAGATCCATCGCTTAAATTAAATACATATGCTTTACCTGAACTATTGCCACCTGCAGAATCTTCAAATATAGCACCTACAATTAAATAACTGTCAGACAACCCAACCGAATAACCAAAGAAATCGTTAGTAGTTGTATTATACGCATTTGGATTTGTAAATGTTCTTTCTAGTGCACCTGTACTAGTATTATATAAGTAGACTTCGCCTGAGCTTGCGTTTGCACCATCATCTTTGTTGTAAGAAGCAACAACAGTGTATGTGCTATTCATTCCTTTGGATGCTTTGTTTCCTCCTAGTCTGTCGGTTGTAGCCAATCCAGGTGTTTGAATTGTGTGATCTAAACTAATCCAAGGAACTTCACCTATAGAAATTATGTTAGATGATACAAGTGCAGAAAATTCACTGTAAAGACTTTCATTTTTAGCAAGTCTGAGATTAAAACTTTCATTTTGGTTAGTTTCGTCGAGTATATCTGTTGCTATGTTAACGGTGATAGTTGTCGTTCCATTGGAAAAAGTTGCTGTTCCGCTACGAGTTGCTGGATCAAAATCGTCTATTTCGGTGCTTATATATGGGTCAACTTCCCAATATATTATCGAATCATCTGGGATGTCGGGTGCTGAAATTGTAAACACAACAGTATCACCTTCGTCAATTGAATTAGATTGTGTATCGTTTGTAATTGAATAACTATAAAATGCACGATTACCTGTAGCAAAATCTACATCTGATAAGTCCCATTGATAAATTGGATTTCCCGTATCGGGTGAGTATGTATCCATGATGTATAAACTACCATTTCCGAATGCAGTTGGTGATGTAGTTCTGCTTGCTGTACCAACTCCATCGCCGTTATCATCTACATATGCATCAGTGATATCTTGTTCCCAAGAATCTTTAGATAGTGTACTAATATCCCATGCTGTTCCTAGTGTCCATGATGTAATACCTCTAACGTATCCAGATTGACTAACAGTTCCAAATAATTTTGTTCCATCATCATTGAATTCAATACTAATAGGAACAAACGAATCTCCGCTTTGTAGCTGGTTAAGCGGATCTGATCCGTCAATAAATTTATGCCATATACGTGTTCCACCAGATGTTAAATCATATGCAGTACTTAACGGATATTCTAATAAATGATCTTCGGACACTGCATTACCGTCTGCTGTCCAGAAAAATATCTTTGTTCCGTCATTGTTAAACCAAAAACTTTGAGGAATATGATCAGACGCACCCATGCCGGCAGTTTGTTCACCGGCTGAAGTACTAGCAATAGAAAATGTTTGCGTAGGTGTCCAGTCTGCAATAGTACTTAAATCCCAAGCACTTGATAGTGTAAATTTATAAACTTCTCTTGCCCAGTATGTTTGAGAAGTTGCCCAATTACCATACATTACATAAAATGTCATACCATCGTCGCTTATCCAGGCATCATTTGGTGCATACTGTCTTGGAATATAAGGTTCATTTGCAAACGTAGCTGGATCAAACTCTGATGTAGCAGTAGTAGAAGTTGAAATGTCATACGGAGTAGTCAACGATGCTATACGTGCGCCTCGGTGCCAAGTACTACTTCCATCTTGATAAGCACCGACATATAATATTTTATTTCCATTATCAACAAATCTATAATTAGCACCGAAGCCCGTATAATTTTCACCAATATCTGTTGTATTAATATACGCTCTTGTGGTCATAGTTGCTTCGTATACTGGGTCTACTGGTATTTCTAAACCTTTAACATCAAGCTCAATTATGCGAGTATCGATATGAAGATATAGTTTAGTTTGATCATCGCTTAGATGTATGTTATTTGAACTACCATGTGAATCAAAATCATACAAAACGGTTCTATTAGCTTCTGTACTAACATCCCACGGTACAGTTAATTCAGACAGTACAATTTTTCTAAAATAGGAGTAAGAAAGTGAGCCATCTATTCTACTTGTGATCATATATTTCCCATCATGTGTAAAAACACAGCCGCTGCTTACCCAGTTTTCATTTGCTTGTCCTGTACCTGTTTCTGGTAAATGTTGATCTTGTAAAGTAGCAGTAGTTAAGTCAAATGGAGTAGATAATGTATAAACTCTAAATGGTACTGTTGAACCATAATACTGGGGTGCTAATACTATTTTTGTGCCGTCTGAACTTATACTAATACTCGACATATTTCCAGGAGATGAAATCTGAATTCCTTGTACTTTGGTAGATGTATTCATTCTATACGGTGTTGTAAGTGTATACTTGTCTATACCCCAGAAACCTGATGGACTGGCTTGTGTTCCGATAAATGCTGTTAGTCCATCGTCTGTAAATGTCATAGCGTATGCATCAACTGCTGTTGGAGTATCTGTTCGATTTGTATTTGTAATATCGCTCCAGTCGCCGTCTGGGCTTATATGATAGTCTCTAAAGACTGTTAATCGAGCGTGGTTAAGTGTTGTGATATTTGTGTCTATGTGAAACTGTTGGCTACCTGATTCGAGAAATGTTCCATCTGTACCAGTACTGTGTTCTTTCACTAAACTTACCGACACAGACGGTAAAGTAAAGTCGTTCGATAAATCTACAAACATTATACCGGGTTGATTAGTTGCAACATCAGTTACACTTGTTACTAGCGAGTTATTTTTTACATCAAACCATGTTCCAAACTTTTTTATAGATGAAGGATCTGGATTATTTATAGTAAAGTAATCCGATCCGTCACTTACATTATATGCAAAAATAATACCTTCGTCTGTTATCGTACCATCATGAAATCCGTCTCCTGCAAACAGATATTTTTCTCCCATTTGAAGCACATTATATCCAGGGTATCCGTTTGTTGATGCAATCGTAGTTTGCCAAAGTGTACTATAAGCACCGCTTGCTGTAGATAATGCATTAAGTTTTCCGGGACCGAAATTTCCAGAAGTTGAACTGTACATTGACGTTTGTACCAGAGTAGATCCGAAATCGGTAATTACATTACTATTATAACTACCATTTGCGGGATATTGAATTTGGGATTTAGAATGATTGAGTTGCCAATTACCATTTATATAATTATAATAATGTGACCAGTGAGTATGCGTAACAAAGAGTTTATTTCCCGACACGTTTAGGCTAGCCCCAAACATTAAATTAGAATAGTTGACACCATCTGGAGCAGCCCAAACTCCACCTTCAGTTGCAAAATCTACTGGACTTATTAATGTTTGAGAAGGTGCACTTGGCCAATTCAGCGGATTAGGATCACTTATGTCATAATATGTGACAGCACCTGCTTCATATTCAATTGAATTAACAGTTTTTAAAGCCTTCGACGCACCAATAAATAATGAGCTATTTGTTGCAGTAATTTCTGTTTCAGCCCATGCTGTTCCTCCTGAAGATGACCCCCCTGGGCTTGTGACTGTTTGCAGCCCGCTGTTTAATACTTCAAATACAAACGCAACATTAAACGTAGTTAAGTCAATTGCAAACACATACCCTCGACCAACTACCCAATTGTTATTACTAACTGTGCCTCCTACAGGGCGGTATACTGCAGATACAAATGCATAATTGTCATTAATTGCACAAGACCAACCAAACATAGCACAAATATACTTACTTGAAATACCTGTACTTGTATCTGTTTCTGTTACTATGCTTGCATCGTCGGGTGCATCTCCGTCAAGTATACTATTCCATGATTTCATTATAGCCCCGTCACTGTTGCGAACAATCCATGCCCATCCTGCTTGTCTTACAGCAGAACCTCCAGGAGATGTACTAGGATCATTGGAGTTAGGAGATACATTTGGATCAGATACGATAGTATATGTTCCGTTTGTTCGTAATTGGTTTGATGATGCAAATGTACTACTTACACCCGGTTGACCTGGGATAATAGAATTAAATTCGGAATAGTTTACAGTAATAGGTTGGCTGCTACCACTACCACTATTAACTGCTTCTAGCAAACGTATATAAAAACTTCCGTTAAATGCACTAATAAATGGCATGTTGTTTCCTTATGATGGTGATCCTGACACACCTGCAATCATTTGTTGTGATGCAAGTCTGTCACCAAAATCTGTTGCGTTTCCTGGTGTAGATATTACTACATAATCGATAATATTTGTTGATGTCCCACCAGTGCCACCGCCTGAAAATACACCGTATGTGCCATTCATACCGCCTGCCATATGGTGACTACCAAACGGAGAAGTAGCAGATCTTGCAGATAAATCGCCAAAATCTTGCGAATTTGCAGGAGAAGCAATTGTTACGTATTCAATTGAATTAAAGTGGCCGTATCCGCCTGCTGTTAGTCCGTATGTAGCATCACTTACACCGGTTGCTCCGAACCAATCTGTAGTATTAGTAAGTGTTCCAAATGCAGATGCATTACTGGGTGTTGCAATAGTTACATATTCAATATCTCCGATACTGGCAGTTGTATATCCACCTGACCATACACCGTATGTTGCATCTGCGAACCCTGCAGTACTATATTTACTAGTGGATAATTGTCCAAATGTTTGTGCTGTTCCTAATGTATTAATAGTTATATAAGATATTTGCGAAGTTCTTGGGCCGCCGGCCGCTGATATTCCTCCTGCAGTTAGTCCAGTAGTACCATCACTACATCCTGTTAAGTTTTTAGCACCACCCATGCTACCGCTTGCTGTTGCATTTCCTAGTGTACTAGGTGTAACGTACTGTACAGTAGTTAAGTTATAACTAGCACCGTCTCTACCGCCTGCAAAAACACCACGTGTTTCGTTACTAAATCCTGCCATAGAACCCTGATTTTGAGATAAGTCACCAAAATTGCTAGCATTACTAGGTGTTGGAATTTCAATGTAATCCATTGCAAGAGTAGTACCTTGTTCGCTACCAGCAACAATCATTCTATCGCCGCCCCATGCAATTGCAGTTCCCTGTGGTACAGGAGCACTTAATGTTCCAGTTCCTTGTCCATATGTTGAAAGTTGTCCTAGTGCAAAAGTAGTTGTGCCATCTGTCATTATACTAAATGTTACTTGATCTGTACTATCAGCATTGCCAGTTGGTGTAGTATCACTTGCCCATCTAATTCCTGTACTTGTTCCGCCGATTTGTAAAGCACTTGGGATATATGCAGTAGCACCTTGTTGAATAATTATAGTTACTGCAGTTGCATAGTGATTAGTTAAACCTAAGTTTGTTAAATTTACAGTCCAGTCTGCACTAGGAGTTTTGTGATAAAAAATATGTCCATTATCACAATCATGCGTTACTGTGCCAGTTGCATTTTCTATTACACTAAATGATTCTTCAACACCTGATATCGAAGCACCAAGTGTGCCGCCACCGCTTGACTGTGCAACCCATGCATAGTCTGCTCCATCCCAACTTAGTACTTGATTACTAGTTGCAGCACTTGTGTTTAAGTGTGTATCAACTGAACTGTCCGAGTATCCTGCATTTGATCCTGGAATAAACGTACTACTTGCATTATCCCAAACGAGAACTTGTCCGTCTGTTGGTGCAACACTAGTAATATCTACATCACTAAGAGCGTCTATACTTACAGTTGATAATGTTGCAGAACTAAGATTACCGAATGACAAATTTCCAGCGCCGTCTGTTATCAATAATTGTCCAGCTGTTCCATCAACACTCGGATATGTTAGTGTTGCTATTTCAATTGGATCATGTGATACACCATTCCAACTACTGCCGTCCCAAGTCCATATAGTACTACCTACTACATGTGTATCATTAACATTTGGGTTACTTGGAAAATTAATTGCCATTTATTTTATCCTTTATACTCCTGGGCCGCCGTGCGATAGTACCCACGCAACTCCGTTCCATATACAACTGTAAAGTGTTTGGTTAGCATCGCCTAATCTCCAAACAATAGGTCCTGGACCTGTTGCAGTATTTCCGCCGTCCATATAAATTGCACTGTTTACGTTAATATCAACAGATCCTGTTCCTACTACTCTCCAAAACTCTAATTTTTGTCCCATGTATGTACCATCTGGAAGTACTGCAGTAGTTCCATTTGTTACAAAGTGATTTGTTTTTGTAATATCAATTGTACCTGCATCTACTACATCTTCTGAACTTGTACTTTTTAGTGCACTACCGTTAAATGTAATATCTGTACCAGTTCTGCCTACACTATATTCTACAATGTTTAATGGATCTGTTGTGTCTGTAAATTTTAAACTGTTGTCACTTAGGTACAAATGTCTGATTTTGTATTCAGCACTGCCTAAATCGTATGAAGCATTTGTATCTGGAATAATACTTGTGTCTAAGTTACCGTTTAAGTATGTTGCAACATCAGTATCGCCGTATGTTCCACCTGCGCCTGTTTGATCCGCAACCCAGGCATAGTCTGCTCCATCCCAACTTAGTATTTGATTAGCAGTTGCAGTACTAGTGTTAAGGTGTGTATCAATATCAGCATCAGTATATGCTGTTGGTATAGTTGGTTTATTAGTTAAACTGTTATAATCACCGTCGAATGTACTATAATCTGTTCCTGCTACGGCTGCACTAATATTACCTGCGCCATCTGCTTTTACAATACCTGTAACTGCACCTACTACAGGATCAGTTTCTGTATAACTTGTTAAGTATCCTGTTAGATCAGGTGGAGTATAATCAAATACACCAGTTGTGTTATCGTATGTAAGTGTTCCGCCGCCTGCGGCTGCAAGACTTGTAACACTGATATCTGTAAGTGCAATACCACCAGCACCACCGCCTAGACCGCTTAGGTCAACAGTGTTGCCACTACTAATGCTTAAATCTGTTCCGACTAGTGTTAGTGTTTGACTATCGCTGTCTGTTGTATTTTCTAGTGTACTAACACGGGTGTCCAGGTCAGTGAAGTTACCATCGAGTTCTGCATGTGTTAGTGCACTACCTTTAGTTAATCTTTTAACAATCGCCATTTTCTTTTCCTTTAATCTTTAGCTGTCCTCGACATACCCTTCGCTATAATAACCAGCAATTGCATAAGCAGAACTTGGGTCGTATTCGACTTCGTTATCTGGTTTAGGTGTAATTACCTGGCTTATAGGTTGTCTTTCGTTAAATTCTTGATCTGAAACAACAGTTGTGTTGTTATTGTTGATATAATCACTTGCGTTATATGTAATGTCTGTCCAAGTACGATCTGTTAAGTTATCGTATACTCTGTGCCATTTGTTTCCTCTGCGAACAAACATTCTATTAGGTTTAAAGTCTGTACGTATAAAGTAATCTCCGTTTGCAGGACTACTTGGAAACTCTGTGCCTGTTGCAATTGGTTCGCCGTGATTATATGTGATGTCTTTGTTTACAATACCGCCGCTTGTTGCATAATCATAACCAAATAGATGATCTCTGTCTGTAGTACCATCTGGGTCCTGTGCTTCGGCACTAGCAACAACTGCGTCATTGATTTTATATTCTGTAATATATGTACTGATATCGTCTTTGAGACTTCCTTCGCCTTTTGCATCTCCGAGTATATCGTTGTATTCTTGACTGTCTGTTAGCGGACTTAGTTTAACTCTCCAAATATGAGGATACCATGTAGGTGAAAAACCTTCAGCACCTCTGTTAGCATCACTGATAACATAATATTTGTTGATTGCTTTTTTATCTGAATTAAGTAATAAATCATCACGTAAGTGTGGTAACTCTAACACATCACCTGCTAATAGTTTTCTGCCAAGTATTTCTACCATTTCGTTCATGTGAAATGACATGTATAACATATCATTGCTTAAAAATAAACCAAACTGTGTAAGTTCAAAGTCATTGTCGGTTACATTATAAATGCCACGTAGTTCGTAAATGTCTGAATCGTACTTGCGGTCTCTGTTTTCCATAAACAGCAAGTCTTGTATTTTTGTTTCGTTGATAATGCCGTCAATGTTGATAAATTCTCCACTTAGTGGATCAATTTCTCTACCATCTATGTAGTCTGGTGTACTTGGATCTCCATCAGTTGGAACAACAGCAGGCCCTACATACTTGTGTACATGTACACCTGTACCGCCTACCCAGAACTGTTCACGAATCTGACGATCCATAAAGTTGTAATCATTCGTTTTTGTCGGTTTATATAAACTTAATCTTGGCATAGCACTTATATTTATCGGTTGACAACACATATAATGATGCTATTATAAGTAAGAATAGTCAGGAGAGTGTTATGGCAAAAGCCGCTGGAGTTAAACTTAAAAAGAAAGCACCACGTGCAAAGCGTAGAATAGCAGTATGGGATATGGTTCCAACTGACAGTTGGCACAAAGCACAATACCATATTCATTACTTAATGGAATCCAAAGAATGGCTTACAAAAGTAAAAGCCTACATTAAAGAAAACTATGACAAGAAAACAGTAGCAGCAATTAACAAATTACCAGACTGGAAAGTTGGTGGTAAAAGCCATTATGCTACTGCAGCATTTATGGAAGAACGTGCTCCTAACAATATGCATCCAGATTATGTTGGTAAACTTGACAAATGGATCAAAGAACTTGCTGAAGAAGGCAACAAAATTGTTGAAATCAAACGTGCAGAAGAAAAAGTAAAAAAGACAAAGTATATTCCTAGTATTCAAGAACGACTAGAAGAAGCAACAATTGATAAGATGGAGGAACTTGACCAGTGGGTCGATGATTGGATGCGTGATGCTAAAAAGAATCCTCTTAAAGATAAGCAGCCGTTGCAATTGTTCCGTAAACTAGAAATTAACTTAGGACATGCTCGCTTTATTCAAAAGTTTTACGAAGGTGAACTAGAAGAACTTACTGAACTAATCAATTTACCTCCTGCAAAAAAACAAGACGAAATGGAACAGCAACTTGCAGAAGGTTATAATCATCTAAGTACAAAAGAGAAAAAAGAACTACACGGTTTTTACCAACGTGTATTCCAAGCACTTGAAATTATTCGTGCAGAGAAAAAACAAACTCGTGCTGTTCGTAAGCCTAAGCAAAAGAGTGCACAAGATCTTGTTAAAAAGATGAAGTTTAAGCCAAGTGATGCAGATTATGGCATTGCAAGTGTTAATCCAGCAGATGTAGTTGGTGCAACAGCCGTAGTTGTGTTTAACTGTAAAACACGTAAACTAGGTATTTACTATGCAGCCGAACATGCTACTATTCAAGTTAAAGGAACTACACTTCAGTACTTTGATGAAAATAACAGTAGACAAAAAACTGTACGTAAACCTAACGAAGTATTACCAAATTGGAAGAAAGTTACAAAACATAAATTAAAAACTCAGTTTGGTTATCTAAAAACTACCGATACTAAAATGAACGGTAGAATGAACGAAGATATTGTTATACTCAAAGTCTTTAAGTAGACATAAATAGTAGTATGGCAAAACGTGATGACTTAATTAAAGAAATTGAACTTCGTTTAGGCGGGCAAATGGTCGACGTAGAACTCGATCCTGAGCACTATGAAGTTGCAATCAAAAAAGCATTTGAAAGATATAGACAGCGTAGTGAAAATGCAGTAGAGGAAAAGTTTATTCCTCTACAATTGCTAAAGGAACAAGCTGAATATACTCTCGGTGATGATGTTATTGAAGTAAAAGACATTTACAGACGTACAACTGGTGCACTGAACAGTAGCAGTATTGGCGACATCGAACCATTTGAAACAGCATACCTAAATACTTACTTGCTAAACAGCGGTAGAGCAGGTGGTATTGCTACGTTTGACTTTTTAAGTCAGCATCGTGAAGCACTAAGCCGTGTATTTGGTGAAGAAATGTTGTTTACTTGGAACACAGTAACTAAATTATTGCTAATACACCGCAAGCAAAAAGTAGATGACATTGTATATCTACATGCATACATTCAACGATCAGACGAAGAACTATTAACTGATCCTTATAGTATGCCCTGGATTAAAGAACTAGCACTAGCATACTCAAAACTAATGCTAGCAGAAGCACGTGGTAAATTTAACACTATTGCTGGCCCACAAGGCGGCACTAGTTTAAACGCTGATATGCTTCGCATGGATGCTCAAGCAGCAATCGATAAACTAGAAGATGAACTTAAAACTTTTGTTGATGGACAAGCAGGTTTTGGAGTAATTATCGGTTGACAAACGGTCCTGATCCTATTATAATATAACTATGAAATTAAAATTGTTAGTGATTGGTCATGGTAGACATGGCAAAGATACTGTCTGCGAAATTTTGCGAGACAAGTACGGTTATACTTTTGAAAGTAGCAGTAAATTTTGTAGTAAGTTGTTTATCTATGACAACTTAAAAGATAAGTACGGCTATGCTAACGAAGAAGAATGTTATGCTGATAGACACAACCATAGACAAGAATGGTATGATGCTATTTGTGATTATAATGTTCCTGATCCTGCTACACTTGGCAGAGAGATGTTTGCAGAATACGATATCTACTGTGGACTACGTAACAAAAAAGAATTTCATGCAATGCGCAACACTGGTGTGTTTGACTATTGTATATGGGTTGACCGTAGTGATCATTTGCCACCTGAAAATAAAAACTCAATGAGTCTTGAACAATGGATGGCAGATTATACAATTTGTAATAATGGTACGTTAGAGGATTTAGAATTTAATGTACATGCACTTATTTCACATATTGATAGTTATAGTGCTAGTTAATTAACTACGTAGTTAACCTCCGTTTTCCCCCTGATATATAGTTCTTCTGGTAAATAGTATTATTAAATACGAACCCAGAGGAGAAATATAATGGCTTTAGTATCCCCAGGTGTAGAAGTACAAATTACCGACGAAAGTGCATACGGCGCTCCAGGTGCCGGCACAAGTCCACTAATTATACTTGCTACAAGAGAGAATAAAACAGATCCTACAGGAAGTGCGTCTGATGGTATTGCAAAATATACAAAAAGTGCACATGCAGGAGAAGTTGTTCGTGTTACATCACAAAGAGAAGTAACACAATTTTTTGGAAATCCTATTTTTACAACAAATAGTACAGATGTTGTAATTCAAGGTAGTGAAACAAGTGAATACGGATTAATGGCTGCATACAGTTATTTAGGCCAAGGTAATACTGCATACATTGTTCGTGCAGATTTAGATCTTGCACAACTAGATCATGCCACTACAGAACCAGTAGCAACATGGTCAACAACAAACACACATTGGCTAGACACTGATGCAAGTAAATATGGTATTCATGAATATAATGATACAACAGACACATGGGTCAATAAAATACCAAGTGTTGAAGTAATATCAGGTGTAGCAGGTACTGCCCCAACAGCAAGTGTCGTAACAGGTGGATACCATGTTGTAGTTAGTACATCATCAAACACAATTGAATATTACAGAGAATCAGGTTCTGCGTGGGTAGCAGTTGCAGGTAGTGCAACATTTGCTCCACACTACAATACACCAGCGGCAGTTGGTGCAACCACAACAAGTGGAATCATTGATACTGTTAATAATATTGGAGCAGCGGATATTTCACGTGCACCAGGTACATACAATGTAACATCTGGTACAGCATCATTTACAATTGTTGTAGACGGTACAGGTGCCGCAACTGTAACAGTTGATAATGGCGGTAGTGGTTTTACTGTAGGCCAAACAATTACAATCCTAGATGGCGATCTTGGAACAGGTGGTGCAGCAGACTTAACATTTGATGTTGCAACAATTACTTCAACTACAAGTTCAAACCCAGTTGATGTATGGATCAAAACAACAACTCCAGGTAATGGTATTGATTTAGTTGTTTACGAATATGAAACAACAGGATGGACACAACGTGACGTTTTAGGTGTCGGAACAGGTACAAGTGTAACAGGTTACATTCCGCAAAATGGTAGTAGTAGTACTGCATTAACAGCAAGTTCAACACAAGAAGGTAAACTTGTTTTAGATACAGCAGGTAATATTATTAAAATTAGCGAGTTAGATGCAGACAGTGATGTAAATGCATTAAGTACACTAAAAGCAAGTGTTGCATATCCAACTGCTACAGCAACAGATGGACAAGTATGGTTTAACGATGAATTAAACGGACTAGACATTTATGTTGTATCTAGCAATACTTTTGTTCCAGCATCAAGTGTAACATATGGATCAAATGCACCAAGTGCACCAGCAGGCGGTGATATTTGGATCAATACAGCATTAGCAGATACAAATCAACCAAACGAAAGAGCATATCCAGATGTTCGTGTATACAATACATCAGTTGGCGATTGGGTATCACATGATAATACAGATCAAACAACAAACCGTGGTGTATTATTTGCAAACGTAACTGATACAGCAGGTGACACAAGCAACGGCGGTGCTGCAACTGTTATTACAGGTGGTCCAGATCCACTAGTATTCCCGGATGGTATGGTAGTTGTTAACATGGGTCAAAGTAAAAACACAGTACGTGAATATGACGCAACAGCAGGTGCATGGAGAAACGCAGTAGCAAATCATGCAGACGGCTCAGGCGCATTTGGACGTTTTGCACAGCACAAATATATTGCAGCAAAAATGCAAGCAGTAGCAACAGGTGAAGATTTACGTGATCCTTCAAACACATTTACATTGTTAGCAGCACCTAATTTCCCTGAATTAACAGACGAACTAGTAGCACTAAACAGTGACAGAGGCGAAACAGGATTTATCATTATTGATACTCCGATGCGTAAAAATCCAACTGAAGCAGTAAATTGGGTACAAAACCAATTAATTGCAAGCGAAAACGGCGAAGATGGACTAGTAACAAACAACACATATAGTGCAGCATACTATCCGGCAGGCGCAGGAACTGAACCAGTAAACGGTAAAACAGTTGTTGTTCCTCCTTCACATATGGCACTATACACATATGCATATAATGACAACGTATCATTCCAGTGGTTTGCACCAGCAGGCTTAACACGTGGTGTTGTACAAAACGCATCAAGTGTTGGTTATATTACAGACGAAGGCGAATATAAAGCAGTTGCACTTACACAAGGACAGCGTGATGCAATGTATGACAATAAACTAAACCCAATCACAACATTTGTTGGACAAGGTACAGTTGTATTTGGTCAGAAAACACTGCATACATTTGATAGTGCATTAGATCGTGTAAACGTAGCACGTTTAGTTGCTTACTTACGTGAGCGTTTTGATCATATTGCTCGCCCATTCTTGTTTGAGATCAATGACCAACAAACACGTGATAGAGCAAAACTAGTGTTTGAACGTTTCTTAGCAGATATTCTAAGCCGCAGAGGCATTTATGACTTTGCAGTTGTATGTGATGAAACAAACAACACACCAGCAAGAATTGATCGTAACGAACTATACATTGATGTTGCGATCGAACCAGCTAAAGTTGCAGAATTTATTTACATTCCAATTAGAATTGTAAATACAGGCACACTTTCAGCACAAATATAATAAAAAAATTAACTTAATACTTAATGGACGCTTTTGGGCGTCCATTTTTTTTGTCAAAAATATATAAATATACATACAGAGCCAGTATTAGAGGAGAATTAATTATGGCAGTTTTAACAACACTTGGTGTACCAGATAATGCAGGTAACACCACAACAATTATGCCAAAACTACAATATCGTTTTCGTGTAACATTTATCG
>Ga0255781_10001802_pt1 | contig 17298 bp, 13 predicted proteins | sample 101ome_21_FD_179979 | JGI IMG/M metagenome (GOLD analysis project Ga0255781, IMG submission 179979) | Coastal salt marsh microbial communities from the Groves Creek Marsh, Skidaway Island, Georgia - 101413BT metaG (version 2) | ecosystem: Environmental > Aquatic > Marine > Intertidal zone >... | reverse complement strand
GTCGAGGTGATACAGGTTGTCCTCACTCCACCGTATTGTCGCGCTGTTCGCATCGGTATTTTTTTCAAGCACCACCGCTCGAGAGTCAGGGCCATGCGACAACGCATTTCCCGCCTCTCCATAGCTTGCCATCAAGGCATCCGTTGCCCCACACCCCACTACCTTTCCTTCATCCAGCAAGAGTGCCTGCGAGGTCAGCTGCTGTAGTTCTTCGACAGCGTGCGAGACATAAATTAACGGCAAAGCTTCTGCGGCGACCCATTGCGACAAATGATCAAGCGCTTGCCGCCGATGAGCGGGGTCATTTGCCGACAGCGGCTCGTCCATCAGGAGCATTCGGGGTCGCGTCAACAGTGCCCGAGCCATTGCGACACGCTGCCTTTCTCCCCCCGAGAGCGCCTCCACCATTTGCCCTAACAGATGCTCGAGCCCCAGTTGCGAGACGATCGACTCGTAGGTCAACGTCGATTCAGTGTCCCTCGCTCGCCGCATGGCAAAGTCCAGGTTGGACTGAACAGTTCTGCTAGGAAGTAAACGGCCGTCCTGAAACACTACGCCGAGTTGGCGTCGATGCGTGGGAACAAGATCGGGCCGATCAAATTCACTCCACGTTTCCCCGTCGAACTGGATCAAACCGGTGAAGTGAGGCTCTAATCCGGCAATCAGTCTGAGCAGCGTGGTTTTTCCCGCGCCCGTAGGCCCCAAAACTCCCAACGCCGTGCTGAGATCTAAATCCAGTGCCAACTCAATTCTGAACCGAGGCCGTGTCAACTGACCCTCTATCACCAGCCGAGGACTCATCCTCGAATTACCTCCACTCGCTGATCTGTAAATCGGTAAACCACCCACAGTGAGACCAGTGAAAAACACAGCAGTCCCAGCGCAAGCTCATGCGCAGCGGCGTAATTGAGCGTTTCGACGTGCTCGTAGATCGCGATGGACAATACTCTGGTCTCGCCCGGTATGTTTCCACCCATCATGAGCACAACACCAAATTCACCGACTGTGTGCGCAAACGTCAAAATCGCGCCGGTCAAAAACCCCCGTTTCGACAGTGGCAATACGATATTCATTAACTGGTCGCGAGAAGAGGCGCCCAATGTCGCAGCCGCCTCGAGCGTAGCTGCGGGGACTCCACGAAACGCACTGTGCAACGGCTGCACCATGAAAGGCAGAGAGTAGAGCAAAGAAGCAATCACTAACCCGGAAAAAGAGAAGGTCAACGAGCCTCCGGTCATGCTCACCCAAAATGCGCCAACGGTACTCTCGGGGTTGAGCAGCACCAGCAGATAAAAACCCAATACAGTGGGAGGAAGCACCAGCGGCAATGCGACTGCGGCCTCGACGATGGGCCTGAACGAGGAGGACGTACGCGCCAACCACCAAGCCAGAGGCGTCGCGAGAGGCACAAGCAAGAGCGTGGTGAGCCCCGCAAGGAGCGCCGTCAGCCAGACCGCCTGCATATCAGCCGGCATCAGTCTTGCACCCTACCCGGTAACCGGTATCCATCGGCCCGAATCACCTCGCGAATGACCGGGGCTTGCATTTGACTTACCCAAAATTGTGCCGCTTCGTTGTCTTGTGCACGCGAGATGATCACCAGCGCTTGCTCAACACTGGCCCGGTCCGAAAACCACAGGATATCCTCAGGCTCCACCTTCAAACTGCCTGCGCGCATCCCAGCAGTAATCGATGATCGGGCGACAAAGCCAGCCTTGACCTGCCCTGTTACCAACAAACCCGTGACCAGGTTAACGTTATCGACCCGAATCACTCGGGAAAGCCACTCAGTATGCATCTGGGCATCTTCCATGACCCGCCAGGCGGCCGCACCGTAAGGCGCAAACGCGGGGTTTGCAATACCCACTTCTCCGGGCTCCAAATGAATGAGGTTATCCGCTGTGACTGCCCCACTTGCATGGGGCCACCACAACCCCAACTCTCCTATCGCATATACCTGCAATGACTCCGCAACGATGAGGCCACGGCGCTTTAGCTCTCTGGGTCGTTGTATATCTGCCGCCATTAACACATCAAAGGGGGCGCCATTAATGATCTGCGCCGCCAGTTTGCCGGTCGAGCCCGAGATGATCTCGTAACGGTGAACCGATGTCGCCTCAAGCTGCTGGGCAATCGCCAACGCCGTATCACGAAAATTGGCCGCCACTGCAATACGCGCCTCTGCCGCCTGCAGCCCGACGCCGCCCATCACGGAAAACAAGATGATGAACGAGGCTACTGGCCAAGACCGGCTCCCTCGCTCTAAGGCACTCCTCGGACATCGAGTCTGCACGTCACGTAACGCCCAGTTCATGTAGGCGCTGCATGAGGTATTGCCTGGCCGTGTATCGCGGCGAGAGCACTACCTCGGGTCGAGGATGCAAAAACAGTGGCAAAGCCATGCGACTGGAACTGGATTGATCCGGCTCAGGCGCTGCGACTCGGTGCGTCGTAGAGGGGAGATACCCGTCTGTCGCTTCCTGAAGCATATCCCCAATATTCACGATGAGCTGCCCAGGCCGGTGCGGTACAGAAATCCAGTCCCCGTTTCTGAGTCTGAGCTCGAGCCCCGGGCCATCAGCGGCGGGCAACAGGGTGAGGAGATTGATATCTTCGTGGGGTGCAGCCCGAAGCACTGACTGGCCCGCAGGCACAGGCGGATAGTGAAGGACTCGCAACATGGATTGCTCACTCGCCCGAATCATGTTGCGTAGCGGCTCAGTCAGATTAGCGGTTACTGTGTCGGGTAACTGCTCCGCAATGCAACCAAGCAGTTGAGCGCCCAACTCCACAGCCGCGTCAAAATGCGCGCTGAGATCCGGTTGTAGCCAGACAGGGCATCGGCCCCACGGATAAAACTGAAAATATTCTTTGTGATCCCGCTCGACAAAACCTTTGGCGTGCTCTGCATTTTGCAGCGAGAAGTAACCGTCTTGCCTCACCGGATCCATCTCGAAATCTTTGACATCGGCGTCCGAAAAAAAGGAAAGCCATTCGCCATAGATGCGCGCGACCCGCTTGTTATCCAAAGGATGGTCAATGACTGCAGCAAATCCATATTGTTGCAGTGACGCCATAAACGCCTCGCTAAAGCCCGAGGAAGTAAACGAGATTGGTTGAAGTTGAACGGGCCGTGTCAAAACTGGCGATCTCAAATGCCGCTGAGGGACAGGAAAAAGCCTGCCAACGCTGCGCTCATCAGATTGGACAAACTCGCGGCGATAAGCGCTCTGAAGCCAAACCGCGAGATATCGTCTCGTCGCCCCGGCGCCACTGCCCCCAACCCGCCCAGCAGAATGGCGATCGAAGAGAGGTTGGCAAAACCGCACAAGGCAAAAATGACGACTGCCTGAGCATGCGGAGACAATTGGCTCGCCACCTCGCTGAAACTCACATAGGCGACGAACTCGTTGAGGATGAATTTTTGCCCGATGAGACTTCCCGCGAGCTGCGCTTCATCCCATGGAATCCCGAGCGCCCAAGCCAGAGGTTGTAGCAGCCCACCCAGCAATCGCTCGAGCGTCAGCTGCTCAACACCAAGCCACGCACCGCCGGCCTCAAGCATGCCGTTTACCATGGCGATCAACGCAATGAAAGCCAGCAACATGGCTCCGATGGCGCCCACCATTTGCAGACCGTTCATAGCGCCGGTAGCGGCAGCGTCAATAAAATTGATGTACTTCTCGGTAGCGAGTTGCTCGCCACGCGCAGGCTCTGCTGGCGTGTCGGTTTCTGGCTCCATTAACTTGGCCATCAACAACCCTCCGGGAGCCGCCATAAAGCTGGCTGCCAAAAGATACTCCAGAGGCACACCTAGCGCGACGTAACCGGCCATCACGGAGCCGGCTATGGAAGCCATACCCCCCACCATCACGGCAAATAATTCGGATCGTGTCATGCCCGGTATATAAGGTCGCGCCACCAGCGGCGCCTCTGCCTGCCCGACAAAAACGTTAGCGGCCGCCGACAGTGATTCGGTATGACTCGTCTGCAACAGCTTGCGCAACCCTCCACCGAGGATTCGAATCATCCACTGCATTACCCGCGCGTGGTACAACACCGCGATCAGGGAGCTGAAGAAAATCACGACCGGAAGCACGCTGAATGCAAAAATAAATCCCAGCGAATCAGTGGGCCCCACCAGGCCACCAAACATGAACTCCATGCCAGCCCGGCTGTAACCGAGCAAGACCGACACGTAATCGGATGCGGTGGCGAGAGCGGCAATACCCCAATCAGTAAAGAGCGCAATAAATCCGATCGCAACCTGCAGTGCAAAAGCCAAGCCCACGGTGCGGAGACGAATGGCGGCGCGGTTTGACGATAATCCGACTGCTACGGACAAAAGAATTACTACGCCCACTAGGCTAATCATGTGCACCGCCCCTGCCGAAAGGCGTACTGTACCGCGCTGTTACACGGGGCAAAAGTAATAGCCAGCCCCGGAATCAGCAAAAGTCGACGACATCAGTCCAAACGCTGTCGATGTAGCCGACCGCTTGCTCGTTAGCCGATCGCGAGAGCAGAGACGGGGGCTGGACTCATCGTGATCGAGGGGAAGATGATCGCCTCGGCACGAATGGTTTTCTGTATGGCTCAGACAATGGTTGCGACAGAATAAAAAATAACTGAAGCGACATAATAAGAAATAATTAATACGCCGAGATTATCAATAACGGAACCGATTCGCTTGTGCATGGCTGTCTCCTTCTAAAGCGCCCTGTTGCAGGTTTCTATGTGGGGACAATCCTAGCTAAATCAAGCGCCTCCTCGCGCCAAACAACGCTTTATCGCTTATTTTATAAAAATTAATCCATTATTTTTAATAAAACATAAATAATAGTTATTAATATGCTTCGCCGAGGTTCTATCAGCCGGAAATTCCAACTGGCATGGTGGGCTAGAACCACTGAAGTCAGTCGAACTCTCGCTCAACACCCGACAGGCGCGCGTAAACCACTGCACCGAGGAGCGACACAACCGCCGCCGTCTGAAATACGGCATCCCAGCCTCCGGTAGCCTCCTGAATCCACCCAGAGACGAAGACCGAAGCGCTTGAGGAAACCGCTGCCAGAGTGTTGGTGACCCCCATCAGGAGACCGGACTGGTTCGGCGCAATATCCAGATGATTGGTGGCAAATCCACCGATCGACAGCGCAGTCAGCGCGTTGCTGAGTGTGATAACACTCACGCTGATAAACAGCGAATCGGTCAGGTTGATGGCCAACATGGCTGAGGCAATACCTGCAAACGCGAGACTCTGCATGACACGCCTGACTTTCAGGCGATCAACCCCTCTGCCAATCAAACTGTCAAAAAGGCGGCCCGCCAGTGGAGCCATGACCAGTGATACCAGCGTGGGAGCCAGCGCCAGCAGCCCCGCCAACTGTAGATCCGCACCCAATTCACGATTTACAAATGTCGGAAACCAAGACAACACAAGGTAGAGCGACCAGTTGATTGCAATATGCGCCACTGCAATCGCCCACACGGCCTTCGAACGTATCATGCGTGCCACACTGAGGCGCGGATAGATGGGCTCTGGCGACTGGCCCGGATTGGGCTTTGCGACACTTTCGGTAGCAGCCGTACCGTCAACCGTCTCCCACGTCGGCAGTGAGGCCGGTCTGGACCGGGCGAATAAAGCCCAAAAGCAGAACCAGATCAATCCCAGTGCACCGTAAAGATAGAACGCGCCCTGCCATGACCAAACGCTGATCAACCATGGCGTACAGATCAGCGCAATCACACTGCCACCGGAGATACCTGAATTCATTAAACCCACTGCTGACGCCCGTCGATCCGGGTGTACCCAGCGCGAATAGAGGGAGTATATGGAGGGCCAAGTGACCGCTTCAGCGACCCCCATGAGAAACCGGCAAACCAACAAAGCACTGATACCTAACAGCGCCGAAGCCGGTGTCAGTAGCGTAAACAGAGACCAAAATAGGACGCCTAACCCGAGTACCCACTTACCGCCAAAGCGGTCGGAGAGATAACCCGATGGTATCTGAAGGGTGACATAACCCAAAAAGAACGCAGACATCACCGCCCCCTGAATCGTCGGGGACCATCCGTTTTCTTCTGCCATGGGGATGATTGCGATGGAAATGGCAATCCGGTCAATCATGCAGATGTACACGGCAAGCACGGTCATAAAGACAAGCCAGCGGGAACCGGCGGGAGAAGCGTTACTGGGGACAGCGCTAAGTATCATCGAAAATCAATCGCTCGAGGCAGGGCCGCTACTGTAGATCAAGTTACCCGTATCCACATCACTTTCATTCGCTCCGCTGATGTTGTGCCCGACAACGGTTGCAATCCGCGAGGGGACAACACAGTTCTTGAGCGTGCCCGATACATCACCAATAAAAAAGGCGCCCGGAGGCGCCTCGAGAAAAAATGTTTAAGACTAGAAGCGATAGTTGAAGCCGACGCGGATCTCCCATAGGGAAGCGTCACCAATGCGGGTCTCTGCACGGCCATCATCGATGTCGTCTTGAGTGACGCCGTAGGGGAAGTTGGCCTTGTACATCACACCCCAGTCGTCATTGAGTAGGTTAGTCAAATTATCGATGACAACGTAAGCACTGCCCCGGTGCGCCTCAGCAAATCCCGGAAACTCCTGGCTGATACGCATATCGACCTTACGCCACCAGCTCCCGTTATTTTCATTACGCGTGCCAGGCTCAGCCAGCACGTGCTCGATAAAATCGAGATAAGGCGTGAAGCCGTAGGCATTGATGGTACCGTCCGCGCCGCCCAGCACTGTGCTGTAAGGCACACCGGAACTCGCCTGTCCATAAATAGAGAAGCGGGTTCTATACTGACCGAACCAATTCGCGGTGTAGTTAAAGACGCCGGTAAAACGATGTTCGATGTTGTAGTTAGAGGTAGACAGCACCTCTTCTTCCGGATCAAAGAACGCCCGGTTGGTGTAGTTCGAGAACGCAACCGAGGAAGTCATCGGATTTACGTCCTTGGCGTCAGTCCAGGCATAACCAAGTCGAATATCCCAGCCATTGTCGAAAGTCTTGAACAGGCTGAAGGCCAAGGATTCAGACTCGTTGCCCTTTGAGCTATTGGTCAAAACAAAAGTCGGCAAGCGCGCAGCGTCGTATATGGGATAACCCGCGCCAAAGTCGTTGTATTCGCCCGTAAAGTCGAGGTCACCGTGCTTATAAATCGCCGTATCATCACCCCGCGTAATCAAGGCATCCGCGGTCAGCACATAGCCATCACCAAACTCCCACGTCATACCCAGTGAGTATTTCCACTCCGTGGGCGCATCGAAATCCGGATCGAGATAGACGATTTCAAAATTGCTCCCATCGCCGGCTCCCACCTGCTCTGCAAGCTGAGACGGCACTCCCCAGCCCGGGCCGCACACCGGAGCACTGGATTCACAGTTCACCCAGTTTTGGGCAAACAGATCGACGTTGCGCTCTGAGACCTGCACGGCTGTCGTGTTGGTATTGGAGTAAACGTTGGAGTACCAGACGTTGGGGTTACCGCCAGAGAACAGACCAATACCACCACGCACCGTAATCGTATCGGAGGCGTCCCAGGTGAAGCCGAGTCGAGGCAGGAGCAGGTCGAGGTTGTCGAGCGTGGCATTGTTGGCAAAGCCGTAATCGGCGACAAAGTCGGGATTGATATTGGGTGTATCGCTCGACTCGTACCAGTCATAGCGAACACCGATCGTGAGCTCGAGTGTGTCGGTCACTTGCCACTTGTCCTGGATATAGGCCGAGTTAACGGCGTAGCCCCAATCAACAGCAGCATCCCGTTCGTCATTGGAAATGGCGTTACCGTAGTAAACGCGCGACGCCTGACCGGCAGCAAAGTTATCAATGCCGCTGAAGCGAATTTCCGTATCAACGTGCTGGTAGAACAGGTTGTACATCTGCAGATCTTCGCGCTCATAGCCGCCCGTGATGGTGTGGTTACCCGCGGTGTAGGTACCGCGAATCACAATCTGCTCGACCTCCCAGTCGAGGGCATTAGCCTGACGGCTGTCGTCCTGACCTAGATAGACATCCACCTCGTCGAGCTCAACGCGAAACTCTGCAAAGTCCTTGCCCGCGACGGCCTCCTGCAAAAAGTCCACGTCACTGAAGGAGTAGCGAATCTCGGTGGAGAATCGGTCGTTCCAGTCGGCGTACCAGTTGAGGTTGTAAGTAGTCAGCTCAGCACCCCGCTTGTAGAAGTGCTTGTCGAATTCAAACTCGTCGAGATCGCCATCAGAGGGGGTGTAGTTGAAGGAGTCGTTGTACATGTATGTTGCTGAGAGCCTGTGCGAATCATTGACATACCAATCCGCTTTCAGGAGGTACTTCTCATCTTCAAAGTCAAACGCCTCTGACACCGTTCGACCGGGCTCAAACCCATATACCTCACGCGAAATGCGGGCAATCTCGTCCAATTCCGCCTGTGTTACCGGTACTTCATTGACCGCGCCCGTACCAATAGCACCGCGGTTATTCAAATCAGCACCATCATATTTTTCGTAGGCGCCGTAAAAAAAGAGCTTGTCGGGAATAATCGCGCCACCGAGTTCGACGCCCCATCGGGTTTCGTCGTAGTCCTGAGAATCGATACTGTCTCCCTCGAGCTTGTCACCACGCAGCGAGTCGCTACCGTAATCGAAAAAGACGGAGCCAAAAAACTCGTTGCTACCCGTCTTGGTGACCGCGTTGATATTACAGGCGGAGAACCCACCATAGACCACGTCCATGGGCGCCAGCTCTACCGCAACGCTGGAAATCGCATCGTAGGGAAAAGGCATCCGCTGTGTTGGATAGCCATTGCTATTTAGGCCGAAACCGTCGTTCAGGCGCACCCCGTCAACGGTCAGGCTGTTATAGCGCGGGTTGGCACCGTTACATTGGACTGCATCAATGTCGCCACGGGATTGATCAACGTAGAGGCGCGGATCCTGCTGAATAATGTCATTGATATTACGATTGATTGACGGTGAGTCCTGAAGCGTCGCCAGATCGAAAACCGCGTTGGGGCCAACGGCGGTATCAACCGCAACGCGGGTACCCATAACGATGACCTCTTCTTCGGTGTCCAGCCGATAATTGATCACCTCCGACTGACCTACTGCCAGAGACAGGCCCTCTGTCGACGCCTTCTGCCACCCATTGGCATCCACCACGATATCGTAGGCGACCCCAGCTGGCAGGCCTCTGACCGAGTAGTACCCGCTCTCGTCTGTTGTCACAGACTTGCTGATACCGGTTGCGTTACTGGTCACAACCACCGTAGCCCCTGCGAGCGGCTCGCCGCTGCTGGTGCTGACCGCGCCACGAACCATGGCTGAGGTTTCCTGGGCGTAAACGCCCGGAGCGGCCGTCGCTAAACCCACCAATGTGGCGCTGGCGACCGCTCTAGACAGCAAGCGACTTGCGAAAAGGGTAACAAGAGGTTTCTTCATGGGAGTGTCTCCTGGGAAAAGAGTGGCAAGCGAAGCAAACGCCTCGACTTGAGACAATATTCTAGGCTCCGGCTGTTTCAGCTTGGTGACAGCGCCTCAATATAAGTAAATTTTTCTCGCGTGTCAGGTCAATGTGGCCAATTGATCCTTACTAAAGGCCCGAAGACCGGATGTATCGCCCGAACGCACGATTTTGGGCCAATCGGGATTGGCAATCAGGGCGCGGCCCACTGCAACAAGATCAAAATCACCGCGATCCATCATCTCCAGAAGACGGTCAATTGAGGCGGGCTCGCTGGTCGCCCCCTCACCTTCGGTCGGTTGCGATACAAAATCCTGATCAAGACTCACGCTTCCTACGGTAATCGTAGGCACCCCCGTCAACTTTTTTACCCAACCAGCGAGGTTTAAATCGGAGTCCTCAAACTCCGGCTCCCAAAAGCGGCGCTGACTGCAGTGAAAGGCATCGACACCCGCGTCAATCAGGGGCGCCAAAAAGGCCTCAAGGAGCTGAGGCGTTGGTGCCAAACGCGCAGTGAAGTCCTGCTGCTTCCACTGCGACCAACGCAGGATGATCGGGAACTCGGGTCCGACTTCGGCCCGACAGGCGGCGATGACTTCGACCGCGAAACGTCCGCGGGCAGCCATAGAGCCACCATAGTCATCTTCTCGCTGATTGGTGCCCTCCCAGAAAAACTGGTCTATGAGATAACCATGGGCGCCGTGTAATTCAATCGCATCGAAACCCAAGCGCTGGGCGTCTCGCGCCGCCTCGGCAAACGACTGGATCACATCATCGATGTCCTGCTGCGTCATGACGTGTCGAGTGACCTTGCCGGGAACATTCATGCCAGAGGGGGTATAGCCATTGACATCACCCTCTGGCATCACGCCCTGCTTTCGCATGCCGCCACAGTGCCACAACTGGGGGGCGATCTTGCCTCCCTCGGCATGGACGGCGTCCACGATCTGCTTCCACCCTGCGAGCCGCTCCTCCCCATGGAAATAGGGCACGTTTTCGTAACCGTTTGCGGCAATATGATTTGGGCAGGTCCCCTCGGTAATGATTAAACCCACGCCGCCTGCCGCGCGCCGACGATAGTAATCAACCGAGGCTTGCGTGGGCGTGTTGTCCGGGGAGTGGTTACGGGTCATCGGCGCCATGACCACCCGGTTGTCGATGGTCAGGGATTTCAAAGAAAAGGGGTTGAAAAGACTCTCGATTGCAGACACAGATTACCTCTTGGCACTTCGTGGTGGGTGGGGATGGGGATCGCCGTCGACTATCAAATATTGGCCATGCCATCACAAGGGGGGTGAGACTATCGCAAATCCTGGTCTAACGCGCCACGGACTCACCGAAACGGCTCACGCAAACGAAGGTTGACCCTCACGGCCCATAACCATTGGGGTGGCGCTGATACCACCGCCAGGCGCTATCAATGATGTGTTCCAGACTGGAACAACGAGGAACCCAGCCCAGCTCTCGGCGGATGCGATCGCTCGAGGCCACTAATCTAGCCGGATCGCCGGGCCGCCTGGGGCCTATTCGCTCAGGGATGCTGGCGCCCGTTACGGCCCGGGCCACCTCAATCACCTGACGCACGCTAAAGCCTGCTCCATTTCCGAGGTGATATAGCCGATTGTCGGTTTCGAGGGCATCCAAGACCAACAGATGGGCATCAGCCAAATCAACAACGTGAATGTAGTCGCGGATGCAGGTCCCGTCGGGGGTATCGTAGTCTTCACCAAACAGGGTGATGTACTCGCGCTGGCCTGCGGCCACTTGCAATAAAAGCGGAATCAGGTGCGTCTCAGGCTCGTGATGCTCCCCTCTGTGCTCAGTGGCTCCCGCGGCATTGAAATACCGCAACACCGCATAACGGAGATCGCTGGTCTCTGAGATCCAGCGCAATGCGCGCTCCAGCGCCCACTTTGACTCCCCATAGGGACTGCCGGGCGCTACCGAAGTCTCCTCATCGATCGTGCTTGTCTCCGGCGCACCAAACACGTTAGCGGTGGAAGAGAGAATAAAACGCGCGACCCCGTGTTCTACACAAGCCTCCATTAGGTTAACGCCCTGAGCAACGTTATCCCGCAGATAAGCAAAGGGGTGCAGCATGGACTCGCCGACCAATGAGCGCGCTGCAAAGTGCATCACGGCGGCGGGTCTGAATGCTTCAATGGCGGCACTGATTTCCTGAGAAGAGGCCAGATCACCCGGATACCAGGTTGCGGCGGCGGGCACTGCCGCCCGATGGCCCTGTGAGAGATTGTCGAAAACGGCGACATCATGACCCCGTTGCAACAATACCTCGCTGACAACACTGCCGACGTAGCCTGCTCCGCCCGTGACCAGAATTCTCATGCGGTCGCTCCCTCACAGCTTGCTACCCCGACAATGGTCATCTCGCTGCAACCACGACGACTTGGCGGAGCCGCTCAGCGGCTTCCTCGGGCGTGAGGTCACGCTGCCCTTCACTCAACATCTCGTAGCCCACCATGTGTTTACGCACGGTGGCTGAACGCAGCAAGGGGGGATAAAAGTGAGCGTGGAGCTGCCAATGGGGTGCGGGTTCTGTACCGGGTGCACCGTGCCAACCCATGGTATAGGGGCAACGAGTGGCAAAAAGGGCGTCGTAACCGCCCAGCAGTGACTTAAGAATATTCGCCAGTGCCACTTGCTCCTCGCGCATCAGACCGTCTAGGTGATTGATGGGGCGTCGCGGCAACAACAGGGTTTCAAAGGGCCACAGCGCCCAGTATGGAACGACTACTGTCCAATGGTTGTTGCTGATCACAACGCGTTCGCCGAGACGCTCCTCTTCCAATCGATAGGACTCCAGTAAGGCTGTCTGCTCAAGATCAAACCAAGTTCGCTGTTGGGCCTCTTCCTTGATGGCCTCATTGGGCAAACTATCCAAGGCCCATATTTGCCCGTGAGGGTGCCGATTGGAGCATCCCATCATCTCACCGCGATTCTCAAACAGCTGCACCCACTGATAGCGCTGTCGCAAGGCACTCACCTCCGACATCCACAGGTGAATGACATCGAGAATCTGGCTCTCCGACAGCGTCGACAGCGTCTTGCGATGGTCCGGGCTGTAACACAGCACACGGCAGTGACCTGACACCGGTTGAGAAGACAATAATCTTGAGGCAATGCCCGCTCCGCCTTCTCCCGTGAGCGTGACTTCAGTGCCAGCAGATGCCGCGAGCGCGGGAAAGTCATTATCAAAAGCCCAGGCTGACTGATAGTCAGGGTTGAGGTCGCCATTTATTCGCGCGTTACCCGGACACAGGTAACAGGTCGGTTCGTGCGACATCTGCGTATCGCTATCCTCGCGACTCACCTCACCCTGCCAAGGGCGCTGTGCGCGTTGCGGTGAGACCGTCACCCACTCACCTGTCAGCGCATTGCGACGTCGATGAGGCGTCTGAAAAAACGAGTGGGTCATAATGTGGCGCAGAGCTCGCCGGCACCGGCAGCGGACTCAAGCTGATAGCAAAGTGGCTCCCGACCAGTCTGAGCACCGTAACGGCTACAAATAGCGTCTGCGACCGCCTCTGCTCGGGCCCGGTCTGCCAGCACAATCATGCACCCTCCAAATCCGCCGCCTGTCATCCGAGCGCCATAAACCCCGGATTCAGCCAGCGCCAGATCCACAAGCAAGTCCAACTCATCACACGAGACAGCATAATCCTCTTTCAGCGACATATGACTATCGAGCATCAACCTGCCAAGCCTCGACCAATCGCCATTTTTGAGGGCTGCGACCGCAAGCCGCACCCTTTCATTCTCGGTGACCACATGTCGTGCGCGTCGATAAAGTGTGTCCTCACTTTTCAGCGACACCAGGGCGTCCGACGTGGCATCCCGCAGGGTAGCGACTCCCAGCATCTTGGCCGCCGTGGCACACTCCTCGCGACGTTGAGCATAAGCGCCTTGCGCCAATTCATGCGCGACCCCACAGTGAATGGCGATCATCGCCACACTTTCGCCTGATAAGGGAATCGGTGTAGCGACATCCCGCCCACAGTCAAGCAGGAGTGCATGACCTTCCAGCCCTCGCTCTACGATAGTCTGATCCATGACACCGCACGGCACCCCCGCATACTCACGCTCTGCCGCCACACACGCCTGTATCCGATCTGCCACCGACAGCGACTGCCCCACCACCGCCTGTAGCAGGTGCGCGGTTGCCAGTTCCAGCGCGGCACTGCTGGATAAACCGCCGCCCGCCGGAAGGCTGGACACGATGACCACATCGAGAGCGGGGGATTCGATTCCTCTCGTCGCATACTCGGCCACCACCCCCTGCACGTAGCGCATCCAGGGAAATGCGTGTGCGGTACTCAGGTCTTCCAGCGGCAGATCCCCCTGTTCCTCGAGAGACAGGCTGTATGCCCTGACTGTGCCAGCGACAGCGCCCGGAGCGGCCGCCAGTAGCGTATAGCGATCAATCGCCATGGGAAGCACCCAGCCAGCGTTGTAATCCGTGTGCTCGCCAATGAGATTGATGCGTCCCGGCGCGGCCGCGAACCACCGTGCCTCACCGCCTGACCATGTCCTGAGTGCGGCAGAAGCGACATCGATCAGGGAAGAGATTGAGGTTACGGGTTGCATCATAGTTCTTGTACTGAGACGTAAACCGACGGGCTGGCGAGCACTCGAGTGAAGCTGTGCACTATCGGGACACCCCCGATCCACCAAATTGCCGACAGCGTACACCAGAAAAACCTTTCCCGCGTGAGCTGCCATGCGCCAACTACACTGGTTCCAGAATGATCTCCGTCTGGCCGACAACCCGGCATTGACAAGCGCTGGAGAAGCGGACTCACTGCTTTGCCTCTATCTGCTGCCAAAGCCACGAGCGTGGTGCAATCTCACCGGAATCGGGCCACAACGTGACCGCTTCCTGCGTGAATCGCTTCAGGAACTGAAGCGAGGACTGCAGCAAATGGGGCAGGACCTGATGGTACTGGAAGGTTCCCCGGAGCTTGTGCTCCCCGATGTCGTGGCGCGCTTCGATATCGGGAGGATAACGACCAGCTATACGCCCGGTTGGTACGAGGATCAGGCTCTGGCTTTTCTAAAGGAGAAACTGCCCGTACCGCTGGAAGTGTTCCGGGGCAATACGGTTTTTGACGCGGCGCAGTTTCCGTTCGAGCTAGCGCACCTTCCCGAGACTTTTTCACCGTTCAGACGCAAGGTTGAGGAACTCAACGTTGCGCAACCAATATCTGCCCCGAGCAAGCTGCCACCTCCACCGGCAGCGCAGTTCGATGCGATCCCTGAAGCCGCCGCTGCCGCGCATCCCGGTCTACCCGTGCCCGGAGGCAGCGCCGCCGGCCTGAGGCGCGTTGATCAATTTCTTTTTCAAACCCACGCTATCGCCGATTACAAGCAAACCCGGAATGATATCGATGGCTTATGTGGATCGAGCACCCTGTCGCCGTGGCTGGCAAACGGCGCGCTTTCAGCACGCTCGGTAGCCCACAGTATTTTCCGCTACGAGCGTGAGCAGCTCGCCAACGAATCGACCTATTGGCTCTACTTTGAATTGCTCTGGCGCGAATTCTTTCATTGGCGCGCGGTCGTTGATGGTAAGGCATTGTTTCGTCAGAGCGGGCGACAGCGCCGGCATCTGCTTACTACATTTGAGCCGCGACGTTTCGCCAGATGGTGTGCAGGCGATACTGATTTTCCCTTGGTGAACGCACTGATGCGCCAGTTGATCGCCACCGGGTGGATGAGTAATCGCGGTCGTCAGATAGCCGCCTCCTGTCTGATTCATGAATTGGAATTGGACTGGCGCTACGGCGCCGCCTTTTTTGAACAACAGCTGATCGACTACGACGTAGCCAGTAACTACGGTAATTGGCAGTACATTGCGGGCGTAGGCAGTGATCCGCGCGGAGGACGACATTTCAACTTGGAGAAGCAGGCCGCTCAATACGACCCAGATGGTGTCTTCACGACCAAATGGGGAGGCTTCCGCCCCACGCAACCCAAGCACGTCGTCGACGGAGCAGACTGGCCGATAACGGAGCTCCCCTGATGGCACATCGGAAAAAATCCGACCTCCCCACCAAGGTCTGTCCTGTCTGTGACCGACCTTTTAGCTGGCGGGCTCGATGGAAGCATCAATGGGAAGAGATCGTCTATTGCTCGCGGCGCTGCAGCAGCCGGCGCAGGGGTAAGAACTTTCGGTCTGACGCGGGAGAAGGCTAGAGGCTGTTCAGATCCGCGAGCAGTTGCTCGGCCCAATTCAACACCGCGATGCGGTCTGCGTCATCGCGCTTTCTCCATCCCCCCAAAATCAGACCCATTCGCGGATTCTGACGCAGTAATTCGCTGTGGCGGTGAATAAAATGCCAGTAGAGGCTGTTGTAGGGACAGGCGCCCTCACCCGTCACTTTTTTGGGGTCGTAACGACAGGATTTGCAATGATCGCCTTGCTTCTGAATGTACTTGCCGCTGGCCGCGTAGGGTTTTGAGGCCATGATTCCCCCATCTGCGAATAGCGCCATACCCAGCGTATTGGGGAGTTCCACCCATTCGTAAGCGTCGGTGTAGACCCCGAGATACCAGTCGCAGACTGACGGCACGTTTAATCCGGCGATCAACGCGAAATTGCCGATTACCATCAGCCGCTGAATATGGTGGGCGTAGCCCAGATCCAATGACTGCTTCACCGCTCTGGAAACGCATCTCATGCCGGTATCACCCGTCCAGAACCAGTCTGGTAAGGGCTCTACTGCAGCGAGGGCATTCAGCTCGCGATACCCCGGCATGTGGAGCCAGTAGAGCCCGCGCACGTATTCACGCCAGCCCAGTATCTGTCGAATGAATCCTTCCGCTGCGGACAGACTGCAATGCCCGCGTCGGTAGGCCGCTTCGACCTGCTCGCACACCGGCAGCGGCTCCAGCAGGCCACAATTCAAATACATCGAAATCAGACCATGAAACAGCCAGGGTGATTCCTCGGCCAGCGCATCCTGATAGGTACCGAATAAGGGCAAGGCATGCTCACAAAACCAATCCAGTTCGGCCTGCGCGGCCTCGTGGGTCACCGACCAACGAAATTCGCCCAGATCGCCCGGGTTATCGGGAAAGCGGGCATTGATGGTCTCGATCACTTCCGCCGTGATGTGATCCGGGTCTGGACTGGGCCTTGAGGGAAGGTCGCACTGCCCGCGCCATCCCGAACGATTATCTGCATCGTAGTTCCACTTACCCCCCTCTGGCTGATTACCCTCCATCAACAACCCGTAGCGCTTTCGCATGTCGCGATAGAAATACTCCATCCGCAACTGCTTGCGCCCGTGGGCCCACTTTTCGAAATCGGACCGGGAAGCGAGAAACCGGCTGTCCTCCAGTACCTTGACCGGCATGCCCAAGTGTTCCGACCAATGGGAAATCTGCTGCTCAAGGCGGAATTCCCCAGGCTCGCATACCTGCAAATGATCGAAATCCCAGATATCCCGTGCAAGGGCGCAGGCTTCCATCAGCGAAGCAACGCCGTCCTCGATACGAAAGTACTGAACCTTGAAACCGCGCTCTTGGAGCGCGAGCGCGAAGTGCCTCATTGCGCTGAACAGTAACGCCATTTTGTGTCGGTTGTGCCGCACATACGTGGCCTCCTCGGCCACCTCAGCGAGGATCACTACGGCCTCTCCGGGCACGGCTTCGTTCAGTGCGGGATGGCGCCAGCTCAACTGGTCACCGAGAATCAAAATACCGGTTCTGTGATGCATGGCCTTGTCTACGGTCTGACAACACACGCAGACCAGTTGCCCACCCCCTATAAACCGGACAGACTGTCGGCACTGTTGCTATACCAGAATCAGGA
>Ga0255781_10001791_pt1 | contig 17342 bp, 9 predicted proteins | sample 101ome_21_FD_179979 | JGI IMG/M metagenome (GOLD analysis project Ga0255781, IMG submission 179979) | Coastal salt marsh microbial communities from the Groves Creek Marsh, Skidaway Island, Georgia - 101413BT metaG (version 2) | ecosystem: Environmental > Aquatic > Marine > Intertidal zone > Salt... | reverse complement strand
TCATGTCAGCCAAGGTGCTGTACGAGATGGCGCAATATTTGCAAGAACTGAAAACACAGATGATTGATGAGGCAGAAGTACCATCTAGCGGTTACGGTTGGATCTCTTATCCCCGAGATAGGTACAAAAAGAACTTGCCCAAGTACGAAGACACGTTTTACGATGGCGATTACGATCGAGGCGTATTCACGTGGGGCATGCTTGAAGGCACCATGGATGACTTGACCGAGTCATTTCAATCGTGTCGCGGCGTGCTGTGTGAGAAAGGAGAGTTTGACGCAGCCGATGATAGCCTGTTATCAGTGAAAGGGACGTCTGCGTACAATATGGGCGAAGATTATTTCCTATCTCCAAAATACTCTGCGGATCGTGTGAGCGCATCATTTACAGGCGGTACCGCGCGAAGCGGAATGCGTGTGAGAGGCCAATCAAATCCGTTGGAGCCGCATCAAGATGTTTTATTGCTCACTTTTAGCGGTGGTGGTCATTCTGTCGAGTACAGTTTTTCCTCAGCTGAGAAGATGTCCGATGATATGTACGGCATCGGAGTCTCAGTCACCGCGACGCAACACGTCGAGCACGAGGTGGAGTTCGGCGGTCTCATCGGGATGGGCATCAACGCAGGCTTGGCAGCGGCTGGTGAAGATACGAGCGGCGACATGACGGTGACCAAGACGATGACCTATGATCGCTCCTTCGCTTGGAATAAGCACGGTTCGATATCATCGAGCTACACGCTTGGCGATCCAAACATTGGTGATAAATTCGTCATAAAAGTAGCTGCAGACAAACGTTTCGGAACACCCGTGTTTACTACAATGGGTGGCCGCAGCTCTTGTCCCGGCGAACCACTGACCGTTTGGCGAGAGAGCGGATACGTCCTCGAACTCGCAAGCACCCCAACGAATCTTGATTTGAATCCAGGCGAGCAGGCCATCATCCAGCTGAAAATTCAAACTGGGACCATGTACCGGGAGTCGTTCCCCCTCGGTCTGCGCATCGTGGATGGTCTGGCGTCTTCAATCCAGGAGATTCTAGATGCAGCCAACAAGGCGTACCATGAGGACGATGATCCGAAATCGATATCGCACGCCATCAACACGACGGCAGCTTCCGTGGTCGCGAGCCAGGACGCGATGGTGAAGAGAATCAAAGATGAGGTCGGAACCGCCGTCGCGAGGAACCAAAATCCTTCGACTGTTATAGCAGTCGCGAGGAACACCGCCCAAACGGCGCCTGCACTGGGAAGTGATGTAAATGACGTTGAAATCTCGATAAACGGGGTGAATATTTCACCTCTCGGTGAGCTGGTGCCACTGGAGGTCATCAACTCGGATTCATTCGACTCGCAGAAGAGAGTCACCGAGACAACCTTCACGATGAGAGTCAAACCGTTGAGTTCGATCACGCGAGCGGTGAAGTACATGAAAGTGCGCGTTCAGAGCATGTGCGAGTCGAGTCTCGACAATTTGAACCGCGAGCCGATTCAACAGAGTGCATATCTTCAGAAAATGACTTGGAGTCAGAAGTGCCCAGAGGTTCGCTTCGACGGGGAGACTCTTCGCGACTACAAGTTTTCTCAAGTGTCGAAAGCTCGACCCGACGCTCTCAAGCTCAAAGTCTTCAACCCGGACCGAAGCGTTCTCTGGCCGGACGCCTTGCCCGTCAAACCGACCACGAATCCAAACCTCGCTGCGATCAAAGTCCAGTACCGCCCCGTCGGCGAAGGTGAATGGATTTCCGCCAAAAGTTCCGCTGAACACGCGACGACCGCGGAAAAGAGCGATAGCTTCAAGAAGAACTTACTCTGCCCACATTCGCGCGGTGGTGGCTGCCCGTTTGCCTGGGACGTAAACAATGAGTTTGATCAAATGCTCAGCGGCTTCAAAGATGGCACGTATGAAGTACGCGTCAAGTCATTCTGCGTGAAAGGGGACGTCTTTGCGGAAACATCCGTCCACGAATTCACATCCGATGAAGTCTTAACTCTCGTCGTCGACACCGTCAAGCCACTCGCGAGCGAGCTGAAGCAGTATCCCTCGACGAGAACGGTCGGTGTGACCTACTACGAACCCATCGACTGCTCGAAGGTTCAGACGACGGTGAGGAGAATTTTCGATGAAAAGTGCGCGCCGGCGAACGAGCAAGTGTCGCTCACCGATATCAAGTCGAAGTACAAAATCGTCTGTACCAACTCGGCGGCGCAGGGCAAGTGGGTGATGCAGTATCCGAACGACATAAGCGGGACCTTCGAAGTGAAAGTTACCAACGTTTTGGACGCTGCGGGCAACTGCGAAGGTTTCAACGCGAAAACCTGCGAAGGCAACACTCTTCGATTCACAACCGGTGAAGGCGCCAAAGTGTGCGGAGCATCCGCACTTCTCGGAACGAACCAGCGTTCATCAGACACACGCGTGACTTCGTTCGAACGCGGCCACCTCGGGGACCGACTGCGCGTTTCTCTTCGCGAGGCCAGCCCCGCGTTTGGTCAAAGCGCCGTCCCGCTCGCCCTCACCGCCGTCAGCGTCTTTATCGCCGCCGCCGGTCTCTTGGTTTTCATGCGTCGACGCTCCTCCGCGAGCGAAGTCGCCAAGGGTTCGAAAGCGCACGAACACACTTCCCTCGTGCGATCCGTCCGGCCCAGCGCGTACGGTTCCGCCGTGTGAGCGCGCTCGGACGCCGTCCCTCGACGACGGTTTTTTATCTTTCAAGTTAGTACAGTCAAGTTTTCCAAGTTTAATGATAACGATCAGTTTTACGATCACGCGTCGCCGCTGAGCGCCCGAGCAACGTCGTACGCGGCGCGCGCGTCGACGACGAGACGACCCTCGCGCCCAGAGCGCTCGCCAAATCCACAAACCATCGCTCTTCGACTCGTCCCCAGACGACGGACGCCTCGCGCGCGACGACGAAGGACGACGATGCGCGAGCGACGCGTGATTCTGTGCGTCGACGCCGCCGTGGCGACCGGTGACGACGCCGCGCGGGCGACCATTCGCGCCGCGCTTCGAGACCTCGACGACGCGAACGTCTCGACGACGACGACGTACGACGAGATCGACGCCCTGCTCGTCGCGCCCAGGGAACCGACGTGCGATGGGTTTTACGTCGCCGTCGCGGACGGTGAGGGGGCGACGCGCGCGGGAGCGGCGGCGCGAGAGGCGTTGCGTCCGGGCGGGACGTGCGCGGTGCGCGTCGACGCGGCGAGCGGCGACGACGCGAGAGACGCACTCGTGTTCGCCGGATTCACGGACGTCGGCGCGAGCGCGGACGGTGTGATTCGTGCGAGGAAACCGGATTGGGCGCGAGGGACGTCGTTCGCGCTGAAATCGCGCGAGGCGAAGACGCCGCCGACGACGCCGGGTTGGGGCAACGAGGGCGCCGACGACGACCTCATCGACGAGAACACGCTCCTCACGGAATTGGACGTCAACTCGGAGCCGGTCAAGTACGATGATTGCGAGATTGGCGCAGGAAAGAAGGCGTGTAAGAATTGCACGTGCGGACGCGCCGAGGCGGAGGCGGCGGAGGAGGAGGTGAAGCCCGAAACCTTCGTCAGCGCGTGCGGCAACTGCGCGCTCGGCGACGCGTTTCGGTGCGCGGGATGTCCGTATCTCGGTCAACCCGCGTTCAAGGATCAGGAGGGGACGAAAGTCGAGCTCGATCTCGCCGACGATTTGTGATTTTGAAACTTTTTCTCTGTACAGCGCGGTGACCGCTCTCGAGCGCGTCTCCAGTCTCTAGTCACGTCGCTCTTCACACTGTCGCGTGCGCGATCGGCGACGCGAGATGTTGTCCACCCTCGCGCCCTCGCGCGTCTCTCACACGTCGTGCGTCGTCTCCAAGAGCGCGCCGTCGCGCGCGCGTCGCGCGCACGGTTGCGTTCGAGCGCGCGGACGAGAGGATGCGCACGTTGCGGACGATCGCGCCGAAGCCTCCTCGCGTCGCGCCCTTCTCGCCTCCGCGCTCACCGTCGTCGGCGCGTCGACGTTCGGTCTACCGTTTTCCGCGCGCGCCGACGCGGGACTCACGACGTACGACGACGCCAAGCTGAAATTCTCGGTGAGCTATCCGAGCGACTGGGTGACGCTCAAGGGTGCGACGCCGGCGAGCGAAGAGGTGCTCGGAGGCGGCGCGAGAGACGTGTGGACGATAGCGCCGACGAGTGAGGACGCGAGAGACGTCAACGTGACGATCGTGGCGACGCCGGCGGGGGCGGATTTTACGAAGATGGGGTCGTTGGGCGACGCGTTCGGTTTCGGATACGGGCTCGTCGTGCCGTTGAATAAACCAAAGGCGAAAAAGGGACGAGAGGATCGCGTGCAGTACGCCGAATTGGTGGATTCCGTGGCCAAGGGTGATTACTACAAGGTTGAGTACACCTTTGAGCGACCGTCGGCTGGAATTAATTCGGTGTTCTTCGTGTTGGCGGGACTCGGGTACGACGGCAGAGTCGGTCACCTGTACACGGCGACTGCGCAGTTTCCCCGCGGCGAAGAGGATAAGTGGCGTAAGACGGTCGAGTCGATCATCGATAGCATCGTGTATCCGCCGACGCTGTACGGGTGAACGTCTTCCATGTCACGGATGAGCCTGCGCGCGCGACGGCAGCTTCCTTTAGTATCACTGTAAAAATTTATTTGAACGCAGCAACTTGCGCATACCGCGTCTGCCTCGCGCTCGAGCGGCTTGTCGCATGGATCGTCGCACGGCCATTCGCACGTATGTTCTGTCACGCACCACGCGAGCGAGCTCGATTCCGCGAGAACAGGTCTCGATTTGGGCGGAGGAATCGTTGACGTAGAGCACCAGCGGCGACTCTAACAGCTGCGTGCCGACCGGTTGTAATTCTATCTTCGACATGCCGGGTTCGTCGGCATCCGTCCAGTTGAAAATTGACCCATCGATCGTGACGAACAGTCCGCGATACCCGACGGAGACATTTCCGTAAGCGATGTATTGACGAAGAATTTCTTGGACGTAGGCTTTATTTTCTCGAACCGTTTCGTTGCCGGAGAGCCCGAGCGCCTCCTGCCAGTATTCGATCTCGGCCTCGAGGGCGTCGTCTTTGGGCACGAAAAACGTCAAATCGCCCGTGACTTCGTAAAACAAGCCTCCGGGCACGACGAGCTCGTCGAGACCACTGAAGCTGGCCAGTTGGGCAAACAGACTTGAGGCGCCACCGTGCCGCGCCGAGGCGCCGATGACGACGTTGACGTCTGAACAGTTGAGTGTGCGATTATTGGCTTGTGCGACCGTCGGCGAGACGAAGAGCGCGATTAAGACGACGATGACGTGCGGTAGCATGGCAAAAAGTGAGGTGTCCATGGGACAGTCGAGACGAGACTAAAGAATAAATTGTCAAATACAAGCCAGCTGCCGTCGCGTCGCGCGCTACGACGGATTACGCGTCCGCCTCCTTCATGATTTGCTCGGCGACACACTTCACGCCCATGAGCACGAGCGGCACGCCGTTGCCCGGACGAGTCGACGCGCCGACGAAGTGCAAACCGTCAACGACAGGGGAGTCTAGTTGCTTGATGCCCGTGCGCACCGGCGGGCGGAACGCGGCGAGTTGCAACAAACCGTGGGACAAACCAAAGACCGCACCGTTCTTGATGTTGAACTTTTCTCGCCATTCGCTGGGCACGGTGACGGATTCGTGCGCGATGATCTCGGAGAGGTCGCCGTGACCAGCCTCCTTGAATCGACGCAAGATGGCTTCGCGTCCAGCCTCGATGAGATCGGTCTCGCTCGGAACCGGAACGCCGCGCTTTTTGCATATGTCCTCTTGTTCCTTGATGTTCGCGATCGGAAGCAAAATCATGAGTGAGGCACCGCCCTCGGGAGCGCACGTCTTGTCAGTGTACACCGGGTTGTGGCAGTAAAAGTTGTGTTGTCGCGGCGCGGCGAAATCGTCCACCGTCGCCGGACGATCCCAGCTACCCTTGTAATCGCCAGATAAGAAGACGTTGTGATGCAAAAGTCCGGGGATTTCCTTCTTTAAGCACCAGTTGAACTCGAGCACGGAGCACGAGTACTCGGCGTTGTCCCACTTTTCGCTCTCCTTCTTCGCCGGCTCACCCACGGAGTCAAGCATTTGGTCCCAAACGCACGGCAAATCGGGGTTCGCCACGACGACATCAGCTTCGATCACTTCACCCGACGCGAGACGAACGCCCGTCACCTTGCGACCGGTGTGCGAGCCGCCCTTCGCCGCGGCCAACCCGTCGACTTCCTCCGTCACGATTTCAGAAACCGCGCTGTTCAAGCGAACTTTCGCCCCCTTCTTCTCAGCGATCGCGAGCAAGCTTTCACGAACCTTGGTGAAACCACCCATTGGATACCAAACTCCATCCGTGAGCTCGGTCGCGGCGAGCAAAGAAAACACGCCCGGCGCGTTGTACGGGCTCAAGCCAACGTACAGCTCTTGGTAAGAGAAGAGCGCGCGAAGGCGCTCATCTTTGAAATACTTGGCCATCTGGTTAAACTGTGGAAGAAGCAAATCGACCGGGTTCACGGCGAGCGCGAGAGGTCCGACGCGAGAGAGGTCGACGAAATCCAAAATGGAGTTGGCGTCGCGCTCGATGAACGCGGCGACGCCGTAATCCAAACTCGCCCGAGCCCGGCCGAGCCAGTCGATGTATCTCCCACCGGCGCCCTCTTCGACGTTGTCCAACTGCTTACGCATCGCCTCGATGTCGTACAACAAATCGAGCGTCGTGTGATCGCCGAAGTGTGCACGATACGCCGGGTCCACGCGCTCGACGTCCAAGTAATCCTCCAACTTTTCCCCGACGGACGTAAACTGCTCCATGTACCGTTCCGGAAGCAACATCAACGACGGCCCGGTATCGAATCGGTACCCCTCTCCGCCCCCGGCGAACTCCTCGCTTCGGCATCGCCCGCCGACGTCGCCATTCTTCTCCAACAACGTGACGTCGAATCCCGCGTTCGCCAACCTCGACGCCATCCCCAATCCCCCGACGCCACCACCGACGACGACCGCCGTCTTCCCATCGCCCACACCGCCCGCTCCCGCGCGCGCCGCGTCACCCCGTCGCGTCACCGCCGCCGTCCCGACGCGCGCGCCTCGTCGCCGCCCATCGCGCGCCCCATCCATCGCGCGCGCGATCCGCGCATCCGCTCGCACCACCGCTCGCGCCATCGCTCGCGCCATCGCACCGACGACACGACACGGCCTCGTTCGCGTCTCCGCTCGCGCGCGCGCGTGCGTCTCTCCCGACCGTCGTCGTCCCTCGCGCGCGGATAAGTTTCGTCGCGCATCCGATCGATCGCGCGCTTTTTCATCGACGCACACATAGCAGTAAAACAGACTCGACTACGACGATCACGACGTCCGCGCGCGAAGGACGGATGAGATACAACGACATGGAATTCGTTCGGACGTGTGGTCATCGTATGGGCAAACAGTGCGCACTCGCGCGCGCCCGCGCCACCCTCGATGCCCTCGTCGGCGCGCGGGACGTCGTGACGTCGCGCCAGTGTCCAGCACGACGATGTCCGCCGCGTTCGTCGCCGCGCAGAGCGCCCTCGGTGGCATGAACGGCGCCGCGCCGGTCGAGATTTCTCGACGAGGTGCGTCCGCGCGCTCGACGACGACGCGAACGACGATGACGACGATGACGCTGGCGCGCGATGGGCGGTCGCGAGAGGGGGGGCGCGGGATGCGCGCGATGTGTGGGCGTGGATGCGGACGCGAGGCGTGTGAACGCGCGGGAGAGGGGCGCGCGAACGATGGGAAATGCTATGGTTCAAATTCGTTCACGCGCGGGGGTGGTGGAAGACGCGCGCGCGGGGGGGGCGTCGGGGGTGATGAGGCTCATTTGAGGGTTTTAGGTCTTGACGCGCGCGAGAGAGAGCGCGAGAGAGAGCGCGATGACTGACGGTACGACGCGTGATTTTTTGTGAATGTAGGTGTTGGCTTGACGTTCGGTGTTGAAACCGAACAAGGGAAGTGGACGATGATCCGTCACGCGAAGAAGAACCCGAAGCTTAACAAGCCGGCGGATCAACGCAAGGCGCTCATCCGCGGCTTGACCACGGAGTTGCTTCGTCACGGCACGGTCACGACGACCATGGCGCGCGCGAAGGCGATTCGTAAGCCGGTGGAACACATGATTCAATTAGCCAAGGACGGTGATGACTACAAGCGACGCATGGCGGAGTCGTTCATCTACGATAAGGAGGTTGTCGACGCGCTCTTCGAGCAAGCCCCGAAGCGTTACGCGGACAGAAACGGTGGTTACACGCGCATCGTGCGCACGTTGAGCCGCCGCGGGGATAACGCTGAGATGGGTGTCATCCGTCTCGTTTAAATGTCCTGTAATGAATTTGGCTTTAGCGACGCTTACATTTTAATAGGTAAAACAATTATTTCCGATTTCAGCGCTCGGGCGTCGTCTTCGCTCCAAATTCTTTCTCATATTACATCGTGCTCAATCTCACTTTTTCTTCTTCGTCGGCGCGCTCTTCTTCCCTTTCTTCGGCTTGGGTTCCTCCTTCTCGCCCTCGGCGGCCCGGCGTTTCTTCTACTTGTGTTCCTCAGCGAGTCGCGTCAACTCGGCGGCGCGCTTCTCCTTCTTCGCGATGCCGAGTTGCATCGCCTTATAAAGTTCGCGTTTCTTTCTGGGCAGGAGCATGTAGGACATCTTCTTCATCTGTTCGTCGGACGAGCCCTTCGCGAGTTGATCTCTCATTATCTTATCCTTTTCGCTGAGCGCCATGTCGGCGGTGAGTTTACTCTTCGGTTCACCGTCGGAGTCTTCCGAGGAGGACTCGTCCTCGTCCTCGTCCTCGTCCTCGTCCTCGCTCTCCTCCTCGTCGTCCTCGTCGCTCTCCTCGTCCGCCTTTTCCAGCGACTTGGAGTAGGACACGCCCTTCATCTCCGCTTCTAATTCCTTTCTGTAACGCTTCTCCTCCGCCAGCGCCTCTGCCTCCTCGTCCATCTCCTCGTCGCCCGCGTCCAACATCTTGACGAGCGGCACACCGTTTCTGATGGCACGCGCCTCCTCTTGAAGCTTGAGCAACGTCTTCGCGTACTCGGGCGTGTACCCATCGTCATCAGCGCCGACGAACGGACTCAAGTGCGGCGGCGGCTCGCAATCCGGCGCGTACTCCTCGGGAGGAATCAAAACGCGCCAGTTCGCACAGTCGCACACCCACTGCGGCTGCACGTACACCACCTTTGGATTGAGTTTCATGTTCTTCGTCGGTCTATCTATCACGACGTGCGTGATGCGCGCGTCGTCCGCGTCGAACGGAGACCCCTCACCTTCCCAGCACACATCGCCTCCGAACGATTTGATGATGAAAATCATCATGTTTCTCGGCACCTCGCGGTTGATGAAGAAGACGAGACCGTCGAAAATCTTCGAGCACTCGCGTTGGTCCTCCGTCATCTCACCGACGACGGTATCTTCGTCATCGTCGTCCATCCCGTCGTCCTCTTCATCCTCCTCGTCCTGGTGTTCCGCGATGAGGGCCAACTTCTCCTTCAAAGTCTGTGCGCGCGATTCCACCGCTCGCGCGGCGTCGCTCTCCGCGGGAAGCGCCGCGGCGTTGGCGGCGTCAGCCTTTTTCGCGAGCTGGTGCACGACGGCGGCGAGACCGGCCGCGGCGTCGTCCATCTCCTCGTTTAACACGGGAGGATATTGCAGACCCGCCTCTTTATAGAGCTTAAAGTTGACGAACGACATCAAATCGTGATAAAATTCGAGAAAGGTGAGCATGACGCGATAATCGACGTCCTCGGGCATGGTTTGCGCCAACGCGTGCGGCTCGAGCCACGTGACGTCTTCACCCTCAACGTTCGCCTCGTAATATATCCCTTTGACGGAGATAAACACCTTTCGCAGCGCGTGCGTGCGCATGCAATACGATTTGAATTCACGACTGAGCCTCTCAGACTTTTCCACCACCTCGGGCGCGATGTTGTGTCTGTTCACCGTCGGCAAGACGGCGAACAACGCGCACATGCACATCGGATCGTCCAAATCTCTCAACGCGTCCCGAAACGACGGATACCGCTCCAAGACCAAATGGCTCAATTCATACTGCGGCGTATTATCCCTCAACCGATCGAGCGCGACGTAATTTTGTTTCGCCTTGGCCCGCTTCAATTTCCTCGCGTACGCCCGAAGCTCTCGAAACTTTTCCAACAGTGGTTCGTGGTGTAAAAACGCGATATCCTTGACGTGATAATACGTCTTCCCCTGACCCTGCGTCTTCTTCTTCGGCTCTCGCGGGTGTATCCCCTTCAAAATGCACAACCGTCGGAAATCCCCGAGCTTGAGTTGCAAGCGATTGAGCGCCTGATTTCTCGTCACGTACCTCGACGCCGCCGATTTCGTCGTTCCTTTCTTCGCCTTGAGCACCTTTTTCGGCACCACCTTCCCGGTGGAGTTCACCGCGCGCTTCTTCCCACCGCCCATGGTGCGTCACACCGCGCGCGCGTCGCCGAGTGCGTCGCGCGCGCGCCGTCGTCGGCGTCGTCGTCACCGCGCCGCCGCCGCCGCCCTCGGGCGCGTGATGGCGATGGTTTTTTTATGTGTACACGTCGTGTGTTTTGATGGCATATTTGTGCGCTCGAACCCGTCGTACACACACGCACGCGCACGGACACGCGCACACACGCACGCACACGCACACACCGTTCTCGACGTCTCCACTACGAGAACTCGCCTCCCATGGACGCACGATATCCCCCATCCCCTGTCACCTCACAGAATCACCCCCACACAGGCTTCATACGTCCCTCAACGCGGGTCTTCATCGCATATCTCATTGTTCAAAACACCCATCCACGGTCCCATCAATCGCCCCGTCGCGTCTCCGGATCGACCGCCTCGACGCCCTGGCACCGGTGGCGACGGACGTCGCGCGCGTCGTCACCTCGCGACGCGTCGCGCTCGCGTCGCGCGACGAACGCGGCGTCGTTCGAACGAACTTGAGGCGACCGCGGCGTCGCGCGCGTCGTCACCTCGCGACGGACGGACGAACGCGACGCGCATCGAGGGAGGTCGGGCGACCGAAAGGTCACCGCGGCCGCGGCTCGACTCGACTCGTCCGCGGGCGTCCTCCATGTCGCGCTCGACGGCGTCGACGCGCGGACGAGGGGTGACGTGCGAGATCACGATCGATGCGGCGGCGATCGCGTCGGCGGTCGGCGCGGCGACGAAAGGGATCGCGCGCGAACCGGGAGACGTGTACGCGTTCGACCCGGAGGCGGACGAAGGGCGCGAACGCGCGAGGGGAGAGACGAGCGCGTGCGAACGAGGGTCGAATGGACGCGACGCGACGACGAGTGGGACAGAGAGCGTGGTGATGCGCGAGGAGATCGCGGGGGGGAGACGGTGTTTCGAGGGGGAGACGTCGCGAGGGGCGGCGAAGGCGACGCCGACGCAGAAGAAGATAAAGGCGACGCCGACGCAGAAGAAGACGGAGACGACGATACCCGAGGGATCGATGGATGAACCGTACGTGCAATACGAGGATTTGTTCGGGGCGAGTGCTTTGTTCGCCAAGTCGAACAGTCGAGCACGATCGGCGCAGGCGGATATGTACGTGCAGGATTACATGGAGCGCCGCGTGTACGGATACGCGCACGCGAGCGTCAAGCGCAAGGCGCGCGGCGGGCGCGGACACAAGCGAGGGAGGCGAGAGTTGACGATGGAGCGACGAGTCGTCGGTGTGGGGCGTCCGGAGGATGCGTTAGATTTCGCCGATGAAGAGGAGCCGGCGTGTGGGCGGAGACACGAGCCGTTGCAGGCGCTGCCGCCGTCGTTTTCGGTTGCGCGAGGGGATAAGGTTCCGGACGGGGAGTTGTTATTGAAGCCGACGTGGATACAACGTCACGCGCGTCCGAAGGCGATCGAGAACAAGATGAAAGTGGAGCCGCGCGCGCTCAAGGTGAAGGATTCGATTATGAAAAAGACCAAGAGCGCGCCGAAGGGATTGACGGTGGCGGATGCCGCGCAGCGCACGCGCGCCGAGACGGCGCCGAGGCGCAAACGTTTCAAGGACGCGAAGACCAAGCTCCCCAAGGAGCAAGCGGTGCCGTCGTGTGATCCATCGTTGATGGATAACTTGAAGATGCCCGGAACGATCTTTGACGGTGACGACTTTTTGCACGACCACGACGACATGCAGTTTTGGGACGCACTCAACGACATTCACCATCCCAAAGAGATCGACGTTTGCGACGAGCGCGCGGGGACTCGAAGTCCATCGCCTGGATTCGACAGTGATGACACTGGATCACCGAAGCCGACGAGTAAGCACAACACGGTCGATAGGCGACTCAGAGCTCTCGAAAAGAAGCTCTTGCGCGGCGATTTCCACAAGCAATCGCCCATGTCCGAGCGGCGTCCGGCGAACAGGTCGACTTCGAATCATGAGGACAACGCCAACGCGGTGCAGCGACCGAAGAGTAAGACCGTCGACGACACGGCGCATAATATCGACAGCGAACACAAAAAGCGTTCGGTATCGGGTGGAAGCGATGGACAGCAAAATGCGACAAGTCTTCCGGCGGCGTCGGTTCAAGCGGAGATGCAGACACTCAAGGACACCATTTTGGCGCTTCAAAGGCGTCAAGATGAGTACGAGGAGGAGCGTGCGCGTCACGAGAAGTATTTGTACGATTTGTCTCGCATGCACCAAGAGCACACGAAGAGCTTGGAGAGCATCATCGACGTCTACCAAGGGCGATTGCAGGCGATGTCGCCGCAGTCACCTCGCGCGAGAGAGAGGCTCATGTCCACGGCGAGAAACACCGGCACTCCTCGCACAGCTCCCAAACTGGAGAGAATGGTTTACGATGAATTGAGTGGAGACCACCACGCGAGTCCGTCCGATCGATTCGACCGACCGATGCGGGCGCGCGGGCCGTTTTCCGAACCTCGACACGACGCGAATCGATATCACGACTACGACTCGGGCGTGGGTCGAGAGAGGCAGTTCAACCGAGAGCAGGCCGCTCGTCACTACGAAATGATCGCAGAACTCGCCGCTGAGTGTTCCAAACAACGCAATCGATGGGATCTGTAGACTTTTGTATCTTTGTTTTTTACGGCGGATGCGTCGACGGCGTTTTCGTACGCCGGCGTCCAACGCGCGGGACGCGCGGGACACCGCAGAAGTCTCGCCGTCCTCACACGATATTTTTTCATAGCATGCATGTATTTCAAGAATATGATGATTCAAATCAATCCACGCGACCGCCTCGCGCGACGACGCAGATTTGCAACGACGTTTCGTCTCGTCTCGACTCGATGAAAACGCACATCGTCACTCGCCGCCGCGCACCGCGCGCGTGCGCGTCCATCCGACGTCCCTCGCCTCGTCGCGCGTTGTCTTCTCTTCCTCGACGCCTCGTCGTCCGCCCTCGCGCGTTTCGACGCGCGGAGACGACCGACAGACATGCCGTGGTCTCAAAAAAGTTCTTTTGCCTCTGAGCAGTCAGTCGAGGAGGACGCCGACGACGCGTCCTCGTCGCCCGCGCGTCGCGAACGCGTCGACACGAGCATGTCCGGTCTAGACGAAAATGGTCGCGCCGCCGCCGACGCGTCGACGGATGCGTCGCTCGAGATGAAGCCGGCGACGCGGAGACTCGACGCCGAGGAACCGTCGGCGGAGGCGGAGGCGTCGTGTTTGAAACACATCGGCGAGTGTACGTGTAATCTGAGCACGCTCGAGGGACATGAGTCCATCCTTGCGACGTGCGTGAACATGATGGATCGCGAAAAGCGCGAGATCGAGGAGACGGAGACGCGGGTGACGAGGGAAGACGCTGAGTATCGCATGCGCGCGTTGCAGTGCGTTCGATTTCATTTGGTGGAGAGCATGATGCGAAGCGGCGTCCTGAATGGATTCTCGTGCGTCACGACGGCGCTCGCGGTTCGGTACTTGGACGTATTCTTTTTGACGAGCGGGTATCTGGTTCGAGGCGATTGTTCGTGGATGTATCAGCTCGTCGCGTCGGCGTGTCTCTTCATCGCGTGCAAATTCGAGGAACCCTTGCAAAACATCCGATCGAACATCGGACACCGATTACAAATGGCGAACGACATCTCGTTTGACATCGGGGCGTTGAAGAAGATGGAAACTATCGTTCTTCGCGAGTTACAGTGGAACGTCGCGCGCGTGACGCCGTTCAATTTCGTGCCGTATTTCTCCGTACTTCTCCTCGATTGTCACTGCGCCCCGTGGCTGCCTCCACGCGGAAAGCCCAATCTTCACAGTCGAATCCTGCGCGAGGCCGAGGTTCTCTCGTCCATCGTGTTGTACGATTCCGGCGTGTGTTGTCGATTTGGGAGCAGTGTCATCGCCAAGGCGATTTTATGCATCGCGTTCGCGAAGATTTCAGACGGAGTCACGTCTTCCATGGACGTCGCGCAACCGATCGTCCTGAATATTCTTCGAAAGATTCATAGGGACGCCCACGCGGATGATTTTGTCTCCGTCATCGACAACGTCATTTCGTGCGTACACCACATCGAAGGACTCAAAGAAACGTTGGATAATATATTCAACAACACGTCTCAATCGGGACAACAAGCGCAGTTGCAAAAGGTGGCGACGCCCGTCGCGTGACGATACCTCGAAATAGAATGGGACGCAATCTTCGCGTCCACGGCTTCACTTCGCGTGAAGATAAGACCTAGACATCAGCCTTGATATGTACAACGTAGCCGAGCGATACAAGGTTTGAATCTTCCAATCATCATCCTCTGGACCCAGCTCCATGAGCACGAGCGGTATAAAACAGAGAGACCAACAAACCGCGAAAAACATGGTCGATGCGATGAGGAACGCAAACTTGCTAAAAAAGGCAAGCGTGCACAGCCAAAGAATCGAACCACTTATGGTGGTTGTGATCGCCGAGGAAACGATGGATACACCCATCGTCCTCAAGGCGTATCGCGTTTTGTCGCGTCTGGTTTTTATTTCAGGTGGCGATTCGACGTAGGCGTTTCCTAAATGAATTCCGTAGTCGACGCTGAGCCCGATGAGAATCACCGCCGCGATCGTCTCGCGGATTCCCAAGTCCCAGTGCATGCATTTGTAAATACCGAGTCCGAGGACGCTCACGACGACGCCGGCGACGCACGCAGAACACGTCGAAGCGATCAAGAGATTGCCGGTGCTCACGCACAGAATGAAAAACGCCATGCAAAAACAAATTGATATACCCTGAAACGTGTTTTCCACCAACGTTTCTTGCATTCTCATCCACGTCCAGGCGATGTATGCGGTTTGAGAGCCACTTTCGACGCCCGTCGGCGCCGCGCTGTTGAAACCGTCCACCAAACGCTCAAACGCGTCGTAATAAACGCGCGACACGGACGCCGGAGCTTGGAGAGGTAGCGTTGAAATCGCGCTCACTCTGACGAAGAAGAGGTGCATGGGTTCAAAAGAATCACGGAACCCTATGTCGTTTGCAAACGTCGACCCCAACGCGCTCGTTCGAAACTCCCGCAGCCGAGTGAGAAAATCTTCGCGGGGCACGGGGAAATTTTCCGCGCCGACGTACTCGCGAAACGCTTCCATGAAACAACGCACGTCTCCCGTCAACGTGTTGTCCAAACATCCATTCCTGGAGCAAGGTGCGTGCCGGAGAGCGGCGCAACTGTTCAAGATATGCATTTGAGCCGCTTCGGATGTCACGTCGAAATCGTCGTCGAGACGTAAACGACCTCGAGAATCCAGATTCCATCGATTGACGCCAGACGTGTCCACGCCGTCGAGGCCCCAAAACACGTCCACGTGTACCTTGATATCCTCGGTCGAGCGCATAAACGCGGTTTGCTCCCTGTCGCTAAACTGTTGCGTCATATGCTTTGAACTGTACCAACGCTCGAGCTTTGAAGGAGTCTCGAGATGCAAGCAAAATTTGGCCGCCACGACAAACATCGCGACGAAGCCGCAAAGGAGACCGAGACGCAACCACCGACGACTGAGTGCGCGAAAGAACGGGTCGTGAAAGAACCGCTCGATCGGTCCCATCGAACGCTTCGAGTCGTCGCTCTCGCGACGCCTGAAACGCCTGAACAGTTCATGCCACAGCATCCTCTGCTCAAAGTGACGCGCGTAGATAACGAGCGCCGGCGGAAAGAGGAAAATATGCAGCACAAACATGACGCTGATCATGGTCGCCGACATAATACCGAACCCCGCGAGCGGCGTGATCGACGACCACGCGGTGGCCAAGAACGCGCCAGTCGTCGTCAACGACGTGACGAAAATCGCCTTCGACGCCCGGCGACTGCTGTACAGTAATCGATCCGAGAGAGACTCTCCGACGCCCGGCTCGTGTGCGCTCTGACGGTACGCGTCAAAGTAGACGAAGATGTCGTCCGCGCCGAGTCCCAACAGAATGAAAATCGACAGCGCCGTGATGTTTCCGACGTATTCAATGCGAAAGATCAATCGATAGATTAACAACGCGATCGGAAACGATATGAGTATTTCGAACATGCCCACGAAGGCGATGAAAAAGGATTGCGTGTTGACGGCGATGTAGAGCCACACCGCGCCAATGGAGCCGATCGTCCACGCCAAGTCGCTGGCGATGACGCGAGCGGCATCTTTTTGACGAAGGTACTCGGCGTCCCAACGCGTGATCAAGGTTGCGGGTGGCTCAGCCACGGCCGGTGACATATACGGACTGGAGACGATGCTTCCCGACATGCCGAATCGTCGGAAGAGCTCCGACTCGATTGGATCGAGAAATGACTTGAGCACTTTTTCCTGCGCTTCTGATCGATCCGACGCGCTCGTGAATCCTTGGAAAGGCGTTCCCATAAAGTATTTTGCGCGCGTGATGCCGACCACGTTGGATTCCGGGTCGAAATCTCCGAGAAAGTAGCCGAACGCGCGCGTGTCGTTGGCAAAGACGTCGCGCACCACGGCGTCGACGTCGCTCACGAGTTGACCCTCGCCGTCGTACCGCATCTCGCCGTCCGCGCCGACCGACGGGAAAAAGTACTTTATCGGTGATAACGGTGCGTGACATCCCAACGGTGCGTGCGACGCGACATCGTATCGCATCTGACAAAACGCGTCGTACCTCGACGTGACGACGCGCTCGAGCTCGCGCATCTCCAATACATTCTCTCGAGTGAACACGCTCTTCCCCGGCGCGGAGGACTCCCACTGGAACACGAACGTGCCGAGCACGTTCAATTCACTACGCTCGAGCTTCTCGCTTCCCTCGGACGCGTACCTACGCGATGTCGCGATCGAGTCAGTCGTCGTCTCGAACGCGTCGACCGCGCGCGAACGCCCCGCGCGAACCCGCGGACCACACAACACCGGGC
>Ga0255781_10001781_pt1 | contig 17399 bp, 19 predicted proteins | sample 101ome_21_FD_179979 | JGI IMG/M metagenome (GOLD analysis project Ga0255781, IMG submission 179979) | Coastal salt marsh microbial communities from the Groves Creek Marsh, Skidaway Island, Georgia - 101413BT metaG (version 2) | ecosystem: Environmental > Aquatic > Marine > Intertidal zone >... | reverse complement strand
AAATCATCACAAACAATTATATGGTCTTGTTCTTTTATGTTTTCAAAAAGAAAATCTAATAGTTTTTCTAAACTATCTGTTTCATTATGTGTCAGTATCTTGTAACAAATCCTCATTTTTTAATCCTAATTGTGTATCTGAATAATCATAACTAACTAATTTAACTGCACTAATTTTTTTATCAGTATAAGTTCTATAAGCGTTGTATTGTAAAAATTTTTTTACATTTGTATTGTAAAATTGTTGTCTCTCACCCTCAGTTCCTGCTTCTATTATTAAAGATGTGATATCTTTTCCATTTCTTTTTTCGTTTACTAATTTTGGTGTATCAAGTAGTCCAATAAATCTTTTAAAAATATTTGGTGAAAATTTATCTAAATCAATAGCAGTTAATTTGTCTTCTGTTGCAAACTTACCTGCTAGTCCACCTAAACAAAGAACTATTTTTTCACTCATACCCTCTTTACCTTTGTATCTAAATAAAACTATATCACCAGGTGTAATTTGTCTTTTGTTTATTGGTATTCTTTCCAATATATTTCTTTTATGAACATTTAAAAAACTCATTTACTTTTTTTATCCTTTTTCTTTTTACCAAATATTTTTTCCCAATTTTCATCATACTTTTTTTTATCTGATGTTCTTGGAGCAGAACCTTTAGCAGTTCCGGAATCATATATTGATTTATTTTTCATTTTTTAAATCTTTTGTGATTCCCATTTCTTTACACGCAGATAAAAAGTCATCTTTGTGAAATGTTTTTGCATTTTCAATATCAAGTCTTGACGAATATCCATCATATTTTTCTCGTTCTTCTTCTGGAATATCAACAACTTTTGCGTATCTCCAATTCCACTCTTTTGGATTACCCTCTGGAAATATCATACCTAATGCTCCCATATTGATAACTGAAGGATACCAAATAATATCTCTTTCTGTATCGTGGAATTTTAAATCAGTTACTAATTTTGGTGTTGATTTTTCGTTTTCAATTGTTTGTAAACTATCTTTTTCAAAACGAGTATCACTCATAAACCCACATTTAAAACATATAAAAGAACTGAATTGTTCTTGGACTTCTTCAAAACAACTATCGGTGTCCTTACAACAAGGACAATCTATTACTCTTTCCATTAGTTTTTTTCTCCCATTTCTAATTTTAATTCACACCCTAAATGATTTGTTCCATTACTTAAATAATCATAATCAACTTCGTGAGTATGTTTACCACAATGGTCACAAGTCCAGTATTCCAAATACTCTTTAGAAAGTTTTTCTTCTTTTACATTATCAATTAGTGCTTGAACATATTCTCTTGATGTTTCATCTGTTAATATATTCTTAACTTCTTTAACTTCTTTTCTTAACTTTTTTATTTCTTTTAATATTTCACTCATACTACTTCTTCTTTAGTTTTGGTAGTTTAATATTACTTGTTGTTTTACCGGTTGGTTTTAGTTGTGGTAATTTTAAACTAACTTGTTGTTCAAATTCCGGTAGATATTTATCCAATATTTTTTCAAATTCCTTTGTCATTGCATTTAAACTAAATTTATTTTTATTTTCAAAAGTTAGTTTTTTCGCATTAGGAACATATTTTTTATAATTTTCATAAACATCTTTTATCACATTTGATGCTACTGGATAGTTTACTGAAAACCATTGTGAACCCTCTACATAAATATTATCAGGAAAGGCTTCTGATGGTGTTTTTGTTAAACTACCAGGCAACATTAAAGCTTTATCTTCTGGTAAAAAGTCTTTGTGTCCACTCCAATTAGAAGCGATAACTGGTTTTTCACTTAAACTTGCTTCTAACAATGGTCTACCAAATCCTTCTCCGTGAGTTAGTGAGATGTGAGCTTTTACTCTCGGGTGATGATACAATTGATTTATTTCTTCATCAGTTAAATCCCCGTGTAGTAAATAAACATTTGGTAAATCATCTCCTTTAACACTATTTTTAATATCACGAATTTTTTTCATCATATCTTCTCTATCCAATACTGAAAAGTCTGCTGAATTAGTTTTCATTAATAGTGCTGGTTTTTTCTTATGATTTTTAAATGTTTCTAAAAATACCTTAACTAACATACCGGTATCTTTTCTATCATTACCAATACTACCATTTAACCAATGTCCAACATACAAGAATAAAAATGATTCATCTATTTGTTGAAATTCTTTTTTCAATTCTTTGCTAATCTGTTTTGGTTTTTTATAAATCTTTGTATCTGCTCCTTCAAACAAAACTTCAATAGGTTTTTCACATTGAATAGTTCCTAATACTTGCTTTGTGTTGTTATCTATTCTATCATAGATAGTTTTTTCTAATGCTTCTTTTGAAAAGTTAGAAGGAACAATATTCAAGTCCATACGATTTAAACCCTCAATCCAATCTTGTGGACACGCTGTTGTTTCGATACCAGCAGTAATACCGATATTGTATTTTGCAATATTCATAAATTCATTTGGAACTACACAATGAATATGAACATCGGGTTGTCTTTCCATATTTGGATTAGCTAATAATCGTTTTATAATTTCAATATCATTAGGGTCTTTTTCATTTAATGCGTTTTGTGGTGTTGAACCCCAACGAACCGGAAATATTTTAATATCAAACTTGTCCATTGCAATTAATGACCTTGCTATATCTCTTGAGTGAGCACCATACCCACTACGAGTTCCAACTGGTGCTGTAAATAATACTAATGGTTTACTCATACTTTTTTCACCTCATATCTTTTTCTTGGTTTCCAATTCTTAAATGTTTTATCCATATCTTTTATAAACCTACCACACATATTTTCTGCAGTAAATCCAACTTCGTCTAAGTATGTATATTGTCTTCCTAATTCACCAACTCTTTCTCGTTCTTCGTGTGATGTGTTGAACCAATCTTCTATCGCGTCAGCAACATCAATCCAATCAGTTCTATCATCAAGAATATATGGTGTTGGAATAGAACCTTGTAATGACCTTGTTCTTGGCCATACTGGTTTTACCCACTCTCCGTGAGTTAGTGATTTGTTATTTTCCCACTTTCTCCAATCGTGTAGTGATTTAATTTCATTGATGTAATCTTGTGATGTTAAATACTTACCATCTATTGCAAATCCACAATGGTCTTGTAAACCACCCGTAACATTGACAATGATTGGTGTTCCGGCTACCAATGATTCTGCTGTTCCTAAACCAAATCCCTCATTGGATGCAATATTAATCGTTACATCAGCAATATTATACATTTGATTTAATTGTTTTGAAGTTAATTTTTCTTGACTGAATGTAATATTACACTCTGGCATTAAATGTCTAACTAATCTTGGTAAATCTGTTCCGTTTTCGTCTCTTGGTTGTGTATGTAAAAGAAATGCTACTTTATCTCGTTTTTCCTCTGGTATTCTGTTTCTAAATTCTTGAAACGCTAATAAAGCATCAGATGTCATTTTTCTTCTGATGTTTCTGTTGTTGTAAAACAATACAAACTCAATGTCATCTGGATTTTGAATACTAAATATTTTCTTTTTCAATTCAATCATTTCCTCGTATTCCTCGTGTAATGGTGGAATAGGATAAAATTGTTTTGTATTAATTCCGTGTGGAACATAAGTAGAATCCCAATCTGTTCTTGGTTTTCTTTTTGAAACTTCATCTACAATGGCACAAGTTTGTTTTGAAATGTTCATAATTAAATCACAACTTTCATAATAATTTTGATTGTATTGTGGAGCTGGCCAGTCGTCCCAGATATTGTAATAAAAGATTGGAATGTTTTGTCTTATCTCGTGTTCCATATGAAATAACCAAATCCAAAATCTCGGGTCTGTATAAATCATAATCGCGTCTGGTTGTTCCATATTAATCATTTGTCTTAATAAATCTGGATTACCATAACCAGATATTGGAAATACCTTAACACTTGCGTTATCAATACCCAATTCTTCATTAACATCTTTACTTAGGTCAAACATTTGACCTTGTTCTGGGTGATTAATAGCACCACCAACTTGAACCCAATCAAAATGATGAGCTGTTCCTAATACTATTTCACGGGACATTGTTCCAACTCCTGATGACATTCTCATATCATCAGAAAACAATAAGATTTTCTTTTTTTTCATTATCTATCCTTTTAATAACTTTTTATTTGTATCAACATCAGCGTGTTCATCAAAATATCTTTGAAGTGTTTCTAACTTTCCTGTTGCTGTTTCTAACTTTTCAACATATTTATCTATCTCTGTTAATAAATCTGGGTGTTCCCCAATTCCAACAGGGTTATTAAAATATACATCAAGTGTTGCTAAGGCTTCTGATATTTCTGCTTTATATTTGTCAATACTTGCTTGTAACAATTTATTATGAACCATTTTAACTCCTATAAATTACTTCCACTTTCTATTAATTCTTCGTGTTCAGTAATTAATTTTTTGTATTTTTTATCTTTTAAATACAAGTCCATACTTCTATTCACTAATTTTTGAAGTGTGAAGTCTGAACCTTCTTCTTTGAACTTTTCATAAAGTTCGTTTAAAATTTTTACACTCGTTAGTTTTGTAATATCCATACATAAATAAATATCATCAAGTTTTAATAACGAGTGATTTTTTTTGCTTTTCTGTGTATCTTTTTAAATCTTTTAATTTAGTGGTTTCTTCACCACTTTCAAAAAATATAACTAAATCTACACTATCAACTATTATTTTATTCTGAACGAAATAGTGTTTCATATTATATCTTTTATTGTATTTATGTTCAGGTAAAATACAATATTGATTCCATTTGTAATGAAATGGTGGTATTTCTTGATAATTAATATCAAATTCTAAACAAATTTCTTTAACATATCTTTCAGCACCATATTTACCACCACCACTAACTATTGTCAGACTTTTTCCAAAGTCTTCTTTCCAAAGATAAATGTGGTTTTTAATTTTTTTAATGTTTTCATATGTATCAGAACCAAGTATAGCTACTATAACTTTATTATCAGTCATTTCTTTTTTGTTTTTTCATTATTTTTGGTTCACTAATATACACTAACATTTCTCTAAATTTGTTAATACCTTTTAATAAATTTTCTTTACTAACTTTTTCAAAAGTATAATACCAACGACCAGAATAAGGTAGTTCTTCTTTAAATTTATCATAGTCTTGTTTGGAAAGTATTTGATACCAACATACATCATTTATTTGTTGATAATCAGTTGACGATATTCTAATACTAAAATTAACTTTTCCGTCATATCTTTTAGCAAAATCTTTTAATTTAGAAGTTAAATTATCTTGTTCTGAATAAAATAACCTAACATTAAAACCAGGATACTCTTTTGAAGTTTCATTGATTTTGTTCATTATTTCTTTTTCATAAGATTTACCTATGAAGTAAGATAAGTTTATTCTTAAGTCGTATCCTGATACCATTAGTTTGCTTTCCTATCACATAATTCTGGTTTATCTTTGAACTCACAATACTTACAATTTTTTGTTGAAACTATTTTTTTATAAATGTGTTGTTCATTGTGTTTTCCTTCTTCATCAAAACACTCGTCAATAAATTCTTTCAACGAAGTATTTACTTTGTTGATACTTGGTGTTCCGCTAGCTGGAACAAATGTTTGAATTCTTCTTTGTGGAAAATCCATATTTTCGTATAGTTTTCTTTTCACAATAAAGAACTCAACATCTATTTTGTCAATCGGAAAGTTAAATTGTTTTGAATAAAATTGTTTGTATAATAATAACTGATTAGATTTGTTTTTATCAGCTTTAGCCCATTTGTTCCAACCCATTGTGGAAGTTTTGATGTCAATGATTTTAAGTCTATCTCTTATTTCATCTCTAATGATAACATCAATAAACCCTACAAAGTTTAGATTTTTAGGTAGTTTATAATTAAGTGGTCTTTCAATACCAGCCAAACTATAACCTTTTTTACTGAAATATTGAGCTCTTTTCTTCTTGAAATAATCTAGAATTTGAACACCTTGAAAATAAAATTCTTTTAATTCTTCTGCACTACTTAATACTTCACCTTCTTCAAGACTTTCTTTTGTTTCAAGATATTGTTTTTTCATCTCGTCCATTAAGAATTCGTCTAATGGAAGTTCATTTGCTTTCTTGATACTTTCAGCATACATTACTCTTAAATACAATTGAATACACTCGTGAATAGCAGAACCAAAGATAGTATAGATATTACCTTTAAATTGTCCGTATCCGTCAATGTATTGTAATTTCCATTTATGTGGACATTGAACCCATTGTGAAAATTGTGAATAACTAATTCGTGCCATTATTTAGCCCATTTACCTCTCGCTACGACTTGTGCCATAACTCCATAATTTGATATATCTGAAAAACTATCAGTTACGGGTTCTCCCTCAACTGCAGAATCTCCACCTCTCATTAGTAAAGTTTTGATTCTTTCTACTTTGTCATTGATACGAAACCATAATCCTAACAAAGATAACTTGATATCTTCTTTGGTTTTTAAAATTGTCCCTACGGCAATGTTTTGTGGGCCATAGTCGTATTGTTTTCTACAAAATAATTCATATTGTTCTCGTTGTATTGTTTTGAACTCAGAAGTCATTTCTGGATATGTTTCTTCCATATATGAAATAACATCACCATTTTTTGTGGTTTTAAATGTAGAGCTTTCTTTAATAGTCTTTTCCATTATCTCTCCTAATGTAATGATTTTTTATGTAAATGTCAAGTATTATTTTATTGGTAAACCAAGTTTTTTTATTTCTTTTGGGTCTGTTCCGTATTTTCTGAATAGTTCTGCTAATTCATACATACCACCCTCAGTCAAAAGAAACATTTCGATATGTTCTTTGGCTGTTCTAAAATTAACTTGGTAATGGTTAGAAATTATTTCTAACGCCCATCTGGGGTATTCAACCATTTGTTTTCTCCCTTTAACATATTTTAACCAAATCTTTTTCTTTGGTAAAATATCTATGTAAAGTTTGTATAGTATTTCTGGTTTTATATCGTATCGTTGAACTTCATTGACTAATTCTAACCAATTTGGATTCATTGATAGAAACCTATTCACCATAAAATTACTGAAAGTTTTCTTATCTTCTTCCGACAACTTACTCCAATAAGTTTTATGTTGAACTGAAGTTATTTGATTTATGTGGTCAAATAAACTTTTTTTCTTAATTACTGCTTGTTGTTTCTTCACTTGGTTTAGCAGTTGGATTTAACTTTGAATTAATGTGTCCACAATTACCACAACTATAAACTTGAACTGGGATAATTGCTTCTTGTCCAGTTGGGGACATTAATGCAGATATTTTCTTTAAGAAAAATGATTGGATAAATAATCCGTTTGAACATTTTTCACATAAAACGGTATCTGCTTGTGTTAAATCAACTTGGACATTTGCTTGTTTTTTGTCATCTGTTAACATTGTATCTCCTATTTGATAATATTTAAAATTTCAATTAACATAGCCATAGCATTGATTTCTTTATCAACTACTTGAGCATCAGATAACTCGTATTTGGCTATTGTTAATATAACTTCTGCGATATGTCCTTTACCATATGATTCTATTTCATCATACAATAATCTAAACAAATCTGCATAATCTCTGATTTGTGAATCTGCTAATAATTGTCTTAGGTTTTTAAAAGCATTCTTTTTGTCTTGTGTTTGTAGTATTTCTAACACTTGTAATTTATAATCATTTTGAACCAAACTTTCCGTATCAACTATTAAACGATTATCAACAATGTTTCTTTGAACGGCGTTAATAATTCTTCTAATGTCTGGATAACTTGAATTAACCATTGTTACGATTTGTTCGTTTTCAAAAGAAATACCTTCTGTATTTAAAATCTGTGATGTGTGTATTGCTACTTCTTTTTTAGAAGGTGGAATAATTTGAAATGATTGACAACGACTTTGTATCGGGTCAATTATTCTCTCCACATAATTACAAGTCAATATAAAACGACAATGTTTTGAAAATGTTTCCATAAGATTACGAAGTGCGGCTTGTGCGTTTGGTGTTAAGAAATCACACTCATCTAAAATAATTACTTTTAAATCTTTGAAACCTACTGATGAAGCAAACATTTTTATTTTGTTTCTCACGGTTTCTACATTATTTTCATCAGAAGCATTTACATACATTTGGTCGCAGTCAACATTACTAACCAATAATTTAGCTAGTGTTGTTTTACCGGTTCCTGCTTTTCCGTGTAATAATAAATGTGGAATATCACCAGTAGAAATATACTTGCTTACCTTAGTTTTTAAATGTTCATTACCAATATAGTTTTCTAAACTAACCGGTCTGTATCTTTCTACCCATAATGTATGTTGTTTATTTGCTGTCATATAATTCTCCTAAAACCAATCGTGTTTTTTCACTACAACCTTTTCTGATTTTTGTCTTGGTGTTAACTCTAATTTAACATTTTTTGTTAAAGAAGTCAAGTCTTTTTTTAGTTCTTCCGGAATAGAATAACTTGTGTAAGGACTTTTATAATTATCTTCAACTCCTATCTCTAATAAATATCTACGAATATATTGCCATACCGAATTTAATTGAATATTTGGTTGAATTTGTTTAATAATATCATTTTTAAAGTTAATACCATTTTCAATACAATACAACCAATTATGTGCGTCTTTCGGAATATGTTTTCTTTCTTTGTCCATAATTTCATTGATTGAATTTAAAACATTTTCTTTAAATTGTTCATCATAGTTTGGTAGTTTCCATTCAAATCTTTCGTATGATGACAAACTTTTTAATTTACTTTGAAAATCCTCTTTGGTTTTAAAAAACAATGGATAATTATCACCGACCACTTTACGCATAGCTGGGTGGTCGTAAATTAAAACTGGTTTATTTAGTGATAATCCGTCTTGTATCGATAGATTCCAAGTTGCATAATTATCAACAAAACAAACACTACAAAGAGAATTTTCAAGTAAATGTCTGTATTTTGGTCTTGTTAACCCTTGAGCTTTGTATTTACTTGGGGCTTTAGAATCAGTGCACCAAACATCATAATCTAACCCTTCCATATATTCTTCAAAACGATTTACACCTGTTGACTTAGCCCATCTGTGATTAAATACTATTGTGTTTGAAACATCAGTTTTTAATGGAACTGAATCTGGAAACTTATCGTTTGATAATGGAAATGTTTTTGTTTTCTTATCAACATAGTCCAAATTTAATTTAGTAGATTGTTCATTAGAATAATTCTTTTCCAACCACCTAGAAGAAATATCTGTGTGGAAAAATGTCTTATCACTTTGTTGTATTGCTTCTAATTGTCTTAAATAAGAAGGCGGTATTGCTGATGATGAACGACTTTGTGGACAATCTACCCAATGAAAAAATATAAAACGACCCATATTTTGTCCATATCTTTTATCATTAAACGATACTAATATATTGTATAGTTTTTCTGGTTGATGACAAAATACGAAATCAAAATCCATAAAACGAAAATCAAATAAATTTCTAAATGACGCTCCGTCAAAGTGAGAACGATTTGATAAAACATCTCTTGGATATTTGAATGGAATTAAAGTAACATTTTCTCTATTATCTGGTATATTGTGTTTTTCAGGCACAACTACATAATGATGACACTTTGGTAAAAATGTTATCGTCTTATCCAATACCTTATAGTTAGAATCAAATTCGTGCTGGAATACACCACTACTATCAAATCTAACTGGGGATTGGAAATGTAATATTCTTAATCCCTTTGGTTGTTTCATATTAATTTACATTTTGAACTGCAACAAGATAATATGTTGATTCATAATCACTAACATTAAAAGTAATTCTTGCTAATCCCTCAGAACTAACTTCTAATACTGCGGCTTCACATTCCTTGTTTGCTTCTAATACATCTTTAAATAAATTTGCATTGAAAGATATATTATCAATTGTGTTATCAGTTTGGTTTTCAACTGGAACAGCTACACGATTAGTTGCGATTGATGAATAACCAATAACTACTTCTGGTTTATCTCCGGAAACAATCGTAAATGATTCTGTGTCTGGTAGTGCTCCTTTACCTGAAATAAATTTACTTACAAATGTTTTATCTACATTTAGTAATAATTCAAATTCAGGAATTTGTTTTAATTGTGGTGGTGTGTTGATTACTGAAAGGTCTGATAACATATACCTTACTTTAGCACCACTATCTTTAGCGTCCAATGAAATTGCTTTCTCTTCTGCTTTTATTAAGTCTACTGAAATATCATTGTCTAATACTGACAACATTTTCAATAGAGCATCAGTTTGATAAACACCAAAATCAGCTTCTGTTATTGAGTAGTTTTTTAACTTAACTTCACCCAACAAAGACTTATCACCCGAAACAAATCGTGTAGATAAACCATTTCCGTCAGAATTTATTGCTACTGAATTTACATTACCACTTAGGTAATATTTGTTTATAAACTTAACTAACTTACTTTTATCCATTGTTATAACTCCTTATTATTTTATAACCATTTTACATTAATAAATATCATTTTGTATTCTCAAAATCAAAAAAACTTTTCTATTGTAGAACTTTTATCCATTGGTAAACTCCACATTAAACTCTCATAAAACATTTGTATTTTTTTCTCTAACGCTTTCTGATACATCTTTTCATAATCAGCATATTCTTTGATGAATTTAATAACCTTTGGTGAGTCCTCGTGTCCTTTGAACGCGATAGTTTCCATACCAATAGGATTATTTTTTAAATAAATCCATTTAACCTTGTCCCCATCAGCTATAAACTGATACTTTTTATCATCACCAAAAAATCTTAACAAATCATTATGATTGATAGACGCTTTTACATGCACGGGTGTTCCTTTTCTATGTGGTGTGATAACTGCTTTTTCATCTGTTGTTGTGAAAGAATTTCTTTTACTACTTTCAATAAACTTTGTTATTTTCTTTACACCGGTAGGCATTGCAATTTCATCATAGTGTTTGGTTAGTAAATCTCTTTTGAATGTTAATATTCTATCATCAATCTTATCTTTTGGAACACTCATCAAAATATCTTCCAATACTTCTTTCATTAAACTTCTCATAGCGTTTGGAAAGTTAGAACGAATAGTATCTAATCCTTTTACCATTGTTTTATTAACTTTAACACCATTGTCGTTAATGATTTTCATACCATATCTTTTCTTAACAATAAATAATCCTGATTTAGCAATCAACTCTTGTTTAATCTGAAACTGATGTTCACCTTTTATATTACAAAATCTTTGAGCAAAATAATCATAACCAAGATTAATATAATCTTGAACCTCTGAAGCTATTTCTAATATTCTTTGTGTCATCATAACTTCCGATAGTTTTTCACCAGGAAATCTTTTTTCAATCAAAGGAATAGCAGAATAGAAAACTGAATCTGTATCAATGTAAATACAATAATCTTTGTCATCTCCTAATTCTTTATTGTAGAAATTATTTGCTATCTTTTTAGTAAATTTAATTAACGATTGTCCGGTTGTTGTAACGGCTGTTGCGTTATCTGTATCATAAAATCTAAATACTGATAATCCTAATACACCATAAATAGAATTTAACAATACCTTTTGTAGATATTGTCTTCTATTGAAATAATTATATTTTTCATCATCACCCTTGTCGGCAAACTTCTTGGCTAACTTTCTGTATTCAACTCTTTGTTCAAACCATTTGGTTAAGATGGCTGGAATCAATCCTTTTTTGTCTGTTCTGTAAACAACACCATTTGAGGCTATAGAAATCGGTGTATTGTCAATAAATTCTTTTAGTTCTTTTTCGTCAAACTTACCTCTAACCTTTTCATCTCTCATCAAGGTATAAGTTTTTTTACCACCACCTTTGATGTAATCTTCTGCGTTCCAATTCTCTAATTTACCAATCTTTGTTTCTGGAGAAATATTTAATGTTCTCATAACTGAAGGATACATTGAAGTAACATCTAAATCATACACCCAATCGTGTTTTCCGCGTTGTGGGTCTTGAACATACGCTCCTTCAAACATATCTTGACCCATTAACTTTCTTCCGTCTCGTCTTTTGTCAGGTGCTATCAATCCAACTTTCTTACAATACACTAGTATTGCTCCCTCAATATATCGTGATGACCAGTATATTTCTTCATAAGGACAATGACCAATATGACATATACCACGAGCAATATCAATGTAATCTAACTTATCGTCTAATCTTTTAATCAGTCTAACATCTTGAACATTGTAATCAATAAACTTTTGTATGTCTTGTTCATATAAATCATTTAAAGTTCCGTCATATTCAACTTTCTTTTCACCAAGTTCGTGTTCTGCAATAGCATCTAAACGATAAGATTGTCTTTGAGAAAATGTTAGGTTTTTGTAAAGTCTTAAATAATCTAATGATGATACACCAGCTATTTCATATTTACCTGAAATAGTGTTTAGTCTTACTTGATTGATTGGTGATAAAGTATTGGCTATTCTTTCATCTAAGATATTACTTGTTCTATGATATAAATAAGGAATATCAAATGTGTCTGTGTTCCAACCACTTAATATTGTTGGTTGTATTTCTGAATACTTTGTAAAAAATTGTTGTAATAATTCTTCTTCTGATTTAAAAACTTCAACGATTAAATCATCTTTTTGATAACTTTCAACCCTATTTTCTTCGTCCAATACATAACAATAATATTGGTTCATTGTATCTTCATAAAACGCTATGGAAGTTATTTTATTTGGTGCTGTATCTGGACTTGGAAATCCGTCTGTTACTTCTACCTCAATATCAAAATATAATCTTGTGTGTCCTAATGATATTTCATCAGAATCATAATATAAATCTACGAGAGTTCTTATTTCCGGAACAACATCACTTTCAAATGTTTCCATATCCCTATCAAAATTAAAAACCTTTTTTAATCTATCACCATAAATAGATGTATGTGTTCCACCTCTATCTTTCACATACGCGTATCTTTTGTAAGGCATTGAGAAATAACCTCTTGTGTCGTCCCAAATGTGAATTTTTCTTTTTTCTTTGTCGTAGTAAATGTTTTGAAACATATTAATTTAAGCTGTAATAACCTATCGTTTTCATATAATAAATATAATAATAATTTTTGTTAATGTCAAGTTTTTTTTTCGGGGGTGGATATTTCACCACCCCCTTATAATTAGAAGTTGATTGTCAAACCAATGTTTGCATATCTTGGTGTTCCCAAGAATACTTCTGCGTTATGTGCTAAATGTTGTTTAGAACCATAACCATTGTATTGACTATTATCAACTGCGTCTTGAACAAATACCTCATCAAGAACATTAAAGATGTGTCCTGTTAAAGTCATATCTAAGTCATTGATTTTTGGTAATTTATAAGACATATGTAAATCAAGTCTTGAATAACCTGGGGCTTCCCATACTTGACTTCTGTCTGCGTCGTCATTCGTTCCGTCAAATTCACGAGCTGATGGCGACCAGTCTGAATAGTTTTTGTCATATGTTTTGTGTATTGCTTGTAATTGTAAACCTTTAACTGGTTTTACGGTTACTCCCAATATGTATGCAGTTTGTGGCATATCACCAACATACAATCCGTCAAGTGCGTATGCATATTCAGTTGTTGTAAATCCAACTGCTTGACCTTCAGAATTATATTCAGTTTCCTGATAAGTTCCTTCAGCATCTCCGTCGAATTTCCAATTACCAAATGATGTTACGAACATCAAGTCTAACATATCATTAACCATATAGTTTGTTTCTATCTCAACACCTGAGTGCTTTTGATTTACTCCTCTTAGGAAAATAATGTCTGTGTCTCCTGATGAACCTTGACCAGTAGAAACTGATTTAGTTAAGTTTCTATCTTGCCAATCTGTCATATAAGCACTTGCGTTAATACCAAGTTTACCAAGTCTGTAATTAACTCCAAATTCGTTGTGTAGGAATTTTTCGTTGTCTGGGTCTGATGCTACATTACCAGAATAATCAATTACATTATCCAAGATAGGTGCTTTTTCAACTAATCCAGTATTGAAAAATACATTCATATCTGGACTAACATCATACATTACACCACCTTTTAATTGGTAAGTTTGAATTGGGTCTGCTTTTACTAACTCTTGTTCTACTGAGAACCAATCTTGATATGAGTATTCAATACTTGATACTCCACCCATACCATATAGGTTCATTTTGTCAGTAGTGTAGTTAAATTGTGCAAATCCACCAATCCAGTCTACTGTGGTTTCGTTGTGATAAGCGATAATGTCACCAAGTTTTACAACCTTACCTTCTGGTGCATTTTTATCTGCATAATCAACATAATAATCACCACCAAGTAAATCACGAACTTCTCTTGCGTGTTCAATACCTGCTGTTCTCCAATCAAGACCGAATTGTAATTCCAATTCAGGATTTACAACATAGTTTAATTTTGAAATCAAACCATATGTGTCTTGTCTGTTGATAGAATTTCTAAGAATTCCTGTTGAACGATTTTCAGTTGTTGAGAAGTTTTCATCAATGTTGTCAGAATTTTGTGCAATTTCTGCATTCCAATCCCAAGTCCACGGTGAACTTGCATACCATCTTTCTCCTTCAACTGCTGGCATTCTTGAAACACTTCCGTAAGTTCCTGTTCCACCACCAGAACCACCACTCCAATAGAATACTGATGACAATCTTGTTTTGTCATTTAATTCTAAGAAATGATTTAAGTTCACTAATGGTTTGTGGAAGTAGTTTTCTCTTTCATTTAGAAAGTTTGAACTATATCTACTTGTAGTGTTTGCTCCATACATATACCAGTATTGTTTACCTGTATATGATGGGTCAACTGGTGCGACATTTTGATTGAAAAATCTACCAGCTTCGGTTTCGAACTTATTACCTTCTGCGAAAGCGTCAGTATCGTATCCGTCAATATCACCGGCTAACTCTTGTGAGTATGTAGCGATATTTTGTTTGTATAGATTTTGTCCGTGTCGTTGTGGTGCACCGATTGCATATAATTCGAACCTTTGTTTATCACTTACTGCATAACTTGCTCCCAAGTAATATGCCCAAGCGTCTGTCCAAGTTCCGTCAATTATACCATCACCTGTCTTACGAACAATTGTCCCACTTAAAGCTAACTTGTCATTTAAAATAAGACCAGTATTATAGTTGAAAGTAGTTTTCATAAAACCACCTTCTCCTGCTTCTTGTTTGAACTTTCCACCTTTTTCAAAAGATGTTGGGTCGGTAATAATGTTCATTGTTCCACCGATTGATGGCGTTGCTAGATTTACTGCTGATAGTCCTCTTTGAACCTGAATAGAAGCGGCTGTATCACCCACTCCGTCCCAATTAGACCAGTAAACCCAACCATTTTCCATATCGTTTTGTGGAACTCCGTTTATCATTACTGCGATATTTCGTTGATTAAAACCACGAATGTTGATACGAGCATCACCCGCACCACCACCTTGTTGAGTTGCATATACACTTGGTGTAGTATTAAGAATCATTGGAATATCTTGGCTACCAAGACGAGTTTCAAACTCTTCTTTTGTTACATTAGTGTAAGCAACTGGTGTTTTGTCAGATGCTCTTGAAGCTAATACTTCAACATCTGATAGTGCAAGTCCACCAACTTCTAAAATGAAGTGGGTCATTACACCTTCATTACCAACAACAATTGTTTCTGTCATTGGTTTATACCCTATGAAAGAGGCTTTTAGTTCATATGTTCCTGCTGGCACATTTAACATTGCGTAAGCACCATCTGCATTAGCAGTGTCACCCAATTCTGTTCCAACTAAAACAACATTAGCTCCTTCAAGTGGCCTTGAGTTAGAATCGTAAACGGTACCATTGATGGTTTGTGCGAATAAACCAGTTGATACCATTAACAATACTATAAGATTACGAATAGTCATAATCGTTCTCCTTGTTAGTTACTGTGATAACGCGTTTTTATACTGGTGCGTAGTCTGCCAGTTAAGAATTTTCTTCAACTTCTGTTAATCCAGGTATTTCACAAGATTCATTATTACAAAACTTATCTACTTCCGCTTCTTCGTTTTTAATAACTCCAAATGATAATTTACCTAATTTTTTAACTTGTTTATTGTATTCCTTTTCTTCGATAGCTTCATAAGGCATTTGTTTATACGCTCCGTAATCGTGTCTTGGTAATAAACTAATTCCTTTTAAATGATACTGATAGTAATTAAGGACATGCGGTATTTGTTCTCCCTCTTTTTCAGGGTCAAATGTCACAGTACAACTCACTTGATTGTCCGCCCAATGTCTTTGTAGGAATGCCGCTATACTGAATTGTTCCCAAATGGTTAATTCACTTGCGGTTCTTATTCCTTCACCAACATCTACTGGTATTTCTACCACCAATGTTGAGTCTTCTGAACCAAATGCTGGTTCTATTTTGTATCCTGCTTTCTTTAATGGTTCTACCAATTCTGAATTGACTGATAGTCTAATTCTTCTTGTGTAAAATCTTGATTCTGGATAGTGTAGTCCTGGTGTAGCTCCAGCTAGTAAAGATACCGTACCACTTGGTTTTACTGATGTAGTCTTAATTGACTTTGGAATAGCAAACCAATCTGAATATTCTTTATCCCAATCTTGTATAGTGTCGTATCCTTCTTCTAACCAAGTTCTTAATTCATCAATACCACGATTAGTAATGAATTGTGCGATACCACTAACTGAACAACCAATTCTTCTGTTTCTCAACATAACTCTATTGGTGTCTGACCAATGTGTTCTACCCAATGTAACGGTTTTAGCATATAAGTATGCATATTTTAAAGTTCTTTTGTAATCTTCTAATGAATCGTGATTATCTGGAAATGTTTCTACTAAACAACATAACTCATATGATTCTAATGATTGTTCTAAACAAGGATTACCACCCATTACTCTGTGGTCTTTGTTATCACCACCATTTTTCATACGAGAATAATGTCTCATATTGTCTAACCAGGCTAAACCAGGTTCTCCATTGTCTACAATTCTTTTAGCTATTTCTGTATAATCCATACCAAGTTCAGCAAATACTGAATTGTTTGATGTCCAACCAAATTGGTCTCTATGTGGATTTACTTTATAATTTTTTAAGTCCAAGTATTCTTCATTGTGTGGGTCTCCAAACACAATTTCTGCAGTTCTTCTAACATTACCGGCTACAACACATTTACCGATTAGATTCATAATATCTACAATGGTTGTGATTGTGATTGGTTGTCCTGTATTACCTTCTAATACTTGTCTAATATCTTCGTGGACTTCTTCCAATGGTTCTGGTCCTGATGATACACCACCAAAGCCTTTAATTGGTTCACCTGCTTTTCTAATCAATGAATAATCAAATTCAACA